>Ga0197142_1000098_pt1 | contig 72438 bp, 62 predicted proteins | sample GBS60_MetaG_FD_148614 | JGI IMG/M metagenome (GOLD analysis project Ga0197142, IMG submission 148614) | Sediment microbial communities from Great Boiling Springs, Gerlach, Nevada, United States - GBS 60_MetaG | ecosystem: Environmental > Aquatic > Thermal springs > Hot (42-90C) > Sediment... | reverse complement strand
GAAAAAGTATGAATTATTCCCGTGACTGTATAAGCAACATTTCTTGAAATTAAAAATTCGGATTGACTCAAATCTTGATTATCTTTTAATAAATTTTCTGTCGTTAATGGTGAAAGGACATCAATTCTGTATTTCTCTCTAAAATAATCAGCGATAAAATCTGGAATATCTTGTGAAAGCTTCCAGTTTCCTTTATAAGACGAATTATCGGTAAACTTAAAAAAAGCAATTTGACCAAAAGTTATTGAATGAAAAATCAGACTAATAAAGAAAATATTTCTGAGCCTTTGACTTAAACTCATTCGCTTCCTTTTCCCAGTAGCTTTTAATTGAATTATAATTAAACTCTTGTGAAAACATTTTTCTTATGTTATCCCATCCAGTTGCAAGATCGAACATTCGTATTCTTTCTGGTTTAGCTAAATTAAAAACATCTTTGTCGGGATATAATTTTTTTAGTTCCTGCAAAAAGTAAAATTGTATTGATGTTAAATTACATTTTTGAAAATCTGTGATGTGAACATGAACACCATGCAAGACTTTCCCTTGAAAGTTTCCATAAAATGGACGCCAGACAACAGGTCTAAAAATTACACCGTCAAGTTTTAATTCGTTCATTCTCTTTGCAATTTCATTTTCATCAATCCAATTTGCACCGAGTAATTGAAAAGGTAAAGTATAACCAACCCCTTCTGAAATAACTCCGAGTTCGCCTAAAATACCGGTTGCCGCATAAAATTGAGCTGAATAATAATGCGGAATATGTGGTGAAGTTGGAACCCATTGCAAGCCGGTGTCTTCCCATCGCATTGACCTTTTCCATCCCTTCATTTTGATCACTTTAAGATTGCATTTCATTTTATTCGTAAGCCATTCTTCCTCGTTGATCATAGTGGCGAGTTCACCACAGGTTAAACCGTAAATGTATGGAATTGGAAATTGACCAATGAACGAAATAAAATCATCACGAACTATAGAACCTTCAAACTTTTCACCTGTCAATGGATTTGGTCGATCCAAAACAACAAATTGAATATTATTTTCCGCAGCTGCTTCCATTGCAAGTCCCATTGTACTTATGTAAGTATATGATCTGACACCAATATCCTGAATATCATAAATTAGAACATCAATTCCTTTCAACATATCATTTGTTGGCTTTCTTGTTTTGCCGTAAAGAGAATAAACTGGTAAACCAGTCTTTGCATCAGTGTAACTTTGAATTTTTTCTCCAGCTGGAATATCACCTCGAACTCCATGTTCAGGACCAAACAAGGCAACTAATTTCACTCCAGGCAAATTATTAATTATATCAATGGTTGAATTTAATTTTGAATCCACACCAGTTGCATTCGTAATTAACCCGACTCTTTTTCCGACCAGAAATTTGTAATCTTCTTTTAAAACATCTATACCTAATTTCACTTTTGTTTGAGCAATTGATGATACAGAAGAGAAAATGACCATTAGTAGCAGAATGATAACTTTTCTTTTCATAATTCTAATTTCTTCTTAATTATTTTTAATGCTTCTTCTATTCTTTGTTCCAGTTCAGTTAATTTCCTTGCAGCAGTTAGATAAAGGTTCATTGCTCGATCACGATCGTTTAATGATTTTGTGTTAATCATCACATTTAGCATCGCCCCTTCGGCACTTGATTTTATAAGGATTAGTGCAACACCTGCATCGCTGATAGAATTTTGATTTCCAATTTCACTTAATCTTACTAAATGATTTGTCACTTTATAACATGTTTCTATGACCTTTATTGGAACTTCAGTTGCATAGACAGTTGCATCTTCAATTGCCTGGGTTCGTTTTATTTTATCTTCTTCTGTTTCTTTTGGAAGTTTAAATGCTTCCATCACTTTATCAAAAGCTCTTGAATCTTCATCATAGAGTTCAAGGAAATTTTCTTTAAATTTTTCAAGATGATTTTTGATTTCCAGAATTTCTGATTCGACACCTTCGTATTTTTTCTTTCCAATAGTTAGATTACAAACCATCAAACCCAGGGATGTTCCTAAAACTCCATTAAAAGCGGAGACACTTCCCCCACCTGGAGTAGGGGATGAAGATGAAATTTCTTCGATGAAATTTTCTAGTGATTTTTTTAAGTCCATTTTTACTCCTCAATTAAATATTCAATTATTTTTTCTTTTGGATTGAATGGTGCTAGATTGCTCAAACCAAGTCTATCAATTGCAGTTTGAATTAATTCCTCTTCATTGTCAGAATCTGGATTATAAAACTTTCCAGCATCAAGTATTGCTTCTAATGGAACAAGACCAACGATTTCACTACCCCAGACTTCCACACCAAATTTTTGAGCTTCTTCTTTTACAGCTTCAAATACTTGATGCATGTTTGTGATTTTGTAATTTACAAGATTAATTGAAACCTGAGTTATCCCAAATTTTTCGAGTGAGACACCCATAGCTTTAACTGCTTTGAATTTGCCGGGAATTCTTACTGTCTTACCATCTCTTTTTACAATATTTCCGTTTTCATCTCTTAATGCTTTTCCAGATTCTCTAATAACTCCCGAAATTTCATCAGCGATTTTTACATCTTGAGTTTTAAGATTTACATTGTAGGCAATTAAGAAAAATCTGCAGCCAGTTACTGTTGCACCAAGTTTAGGATTGAATTCAGGTTTACCAAAATCAGGATACCAATCTGGATCCATTAATTTATCTGGAAGTCCTTCGTACTCACCTTTTCTAATATCAGATAAATTTTTTCTTTCCGGTCTTGTGGCGGAATATTCATATAGGTAAATCGGAATGTTTAATTTTTCTGAAATTACCTTTCCATATCCTTTAGAAATTTCAACACAATCTTCAATTGTTGCATTTTTAATTGGGATGAATGGGACAACATCAATTGCACCAATTCTTGGATGTTCTCCTTTATGCCGGGTCATATCAATTCTTTCCGAAGCTACAATGGAAGCGTTTATCGCACCTTCAAGGACACCTTTCTTTGTCCCGACAAAAGTTACAACAACACGATTGTAATCTCTGTCGGGTTCAACATTTAGTAACTTACATTCGGGAGTATTTTTGATTGCTTCAGCAATTGCATTAATAGTTTCTTCGTTTCTTCCTTCGCTAAAATTAGGAACGCATTCAATTATTTCTTTCATAGACGACTTTCCCTTTTTTGATTACTGTTTTAGTTAAATTTTTTCCAAAATAATAAACTAGATTTTTGTAATCTGAAGTTTTCAAAATTAATATATCGGCTTGTTTCCCAATTTCAAGACTGCCTATTTTTTCTTCTAATCCTAAGGAATAAGCTGCATTAATAGTGACAGAATTTATTGTCTCATTTAATTTCATACCATTGTAGAGAGTTGCCATATTCATCATAAGTGGAAGATTTTGAGAGGTACAGGAACCAGGATTGAAGTCAGTTGCAATTGAAACAATACATCCTGCATCTATCATTTTTCTTGCTGGAGTGAAAGGAATTTTTAAGAAGTACGAGACACCGGGTAAAACAGTGGCTACAATTTCGGTTTTTGATAATTTCTTAATGTCTTCATCCGTTATCATTTCAAGGTGGTCGAGACTTTTAACTCCAAGTTCAATTCCAAGTTCAACACCTCCTAAAGAATTGAATTGATCACAATGAAGTTTAAGTTCAAGATTATGTTTCTTAGCCTTTTCAAGAATAAGTCTTGTTTCATCAACTGTGAAAGCAGTTTTTTCTAAGAAAACATCAACAAATTTTGCGCGATGATTTTCTGAGATTTCGGGAATTAATTTTTTTGTGATTAATTCAATATATGCTGAACGATTGTTCTTAAATTCTTGTGGAATTGTGTGGGCACCTAAAAATGTTGGTATTATCTCTACTGGTTGAAGATTTTGAAGATCTTTTGCACATTCAAGCATTTTCAATTCGGTTGCGTAGTCAAGACCATATCCACTTTTAATTTCAATTGTTGTAATGCCAGAAGACAAAGCTTCTTCTAATCTCTCGATAGCTAATTTGATTAAAGCATCTTTTGAGGATTCCCGGGTTGCCTCAACTGTTTTTACAATTCCTCCGCCTTTTTCTGCAATTTCTTCATAAGATTTTCCTGCAACTCTCATTTCAAATTCATCACTTCGTGAACCAGCAAAGATTAAATGAGTGTGCGAGTCGATTAATCCAGGCATCACAACATTATTACGGCAATCAATCACAAGATCAAAACTGGAAAAATTAAAATCTTTGTTGGAAGTAATATCAGATATTTTCTCGTCTTCTATTATTAATGAAACATCCTCAATTAAGCCAACATCATTTAATTCTGAGCTTCGTTTAAATCTTTTGTTTTCAGGTTTACAGGTTAGCAACTGAGTTGAACGATAAAGAAGAATTTTCATTTTAGTTTGGTTTTTCGGTTCGGATTCTCAAAGATGGAAAATTTTTTCTTTCTAATATACTAAAAATTTCATTTGCCTCTGACCTTGTTTTGAACGGTCCAATGATTATTCTATAAAAAGGAGTATCGTATTCAATTGTCACTCTCTCTTCAGGTAAGATGTTCGAGACTTGCGTTTTTAACGATAATATTTCATCGTAAGAATCCGTTAAACCAACCTGAACAAAGTAAATAGAGGTGGGTTGAAAATTTTCTTTAGGTGCTTGCTTTTTTTGTGAGGTTCTTTTTTGTATTTCTGGAAAATTTGAGAATGTTTCAAATAAATCGGAACTGTCTTCTTTAAAAGTAAATTGAGCAAGTGGATTAATTCTATCCAGCTCCACTTGCTCTTTTGAATTTATACTTTTCTCTCTTTCAACTTTCGTTGAACAGCTTGAAAAAAGAATTCCAGCTATAACAAAATAAATTAGTTTCTTAATCACATTACTATTTTACTTCTGTTACGATAAAGCTATCGGTGTAACCTAAATTATATAAAGCATCCTTAATACCTTTTGCATGTTCCCATTTTGAATAGGTACCGAGTCTCACTTTATATAAATTATCTTGAAACTCAACATAAACCTGTTGGTCTGGCATTCTCTGCCTGATTTTTTTAGCTTCACTTTCAGCATTTAATCTGCTTTTGAATGCAAAAACCTGAACTTTATAAAGGTACTGTGGTGAAGTAACCGGTGGCTGAACTTCCGTAGATGGTTTTTCGGCAGGTGCCTCACTTATATTTACTTTCAATGGTGGAGGCGGAGGAGTTGGAGGCCCTTGCGGAATATACTCGGGTTGAGTTGTTACTGTAACTTCAGTACTGGATGGCGCAGGTTCTGGAGTAACTTCGGGCTGAGCTGGTGTATCGGTTTGATATACAACTTCCTTTTGGCCACCTTCGTATTCTTCTGTTACTTCAGATGCCGAGCAACCATAAAAGAAAATTGCCCCGATGAAAAGAATCGTAACGAATTTTAATATTTGATTTTTCATGATAACCTCATTTTTTATAGTGTAATAATAATTTTTTTTAATGATAAAATCAAGTAAATCAATAAATTATAATTTTCTTTTAAAGTAGAATTGTAAATCATTTGAAAAATTTATTTAAGCATAGTAAAAATTTTAGCAATTAACATTTAGGGCTTAAAAAATAAAAATTGTAGAAACTCTAAATTTTTTTTAATTTTGTAAAAATTTTTTGAAAAAAATGAAGAATAAAAATCTTAAGATACTTTTCATAACATCCGAGGCTTCACCGTTTGTTAAAACAGGTGGTTTGGCCGATGTCTCCTCTGCATTGCCCCAGGCTCTAATGGAACTCGGAAATGAAGTTAGGTTAGTCCTGCCAAAATATGGGGCAGTCGATGAGAGAAGATTTAAAATTCATGAAATTGTTCGGCTTAAAGAAATACCAATTCATCTCGGAAATGAGATTGAATTGGTAAGTATGAGGTCATGTTTTCTTGTAGGTTCAAAGGTTAAGGTTCAATTATACTTTTTCGATAACCAGAAATATTTTGGTTCGAGAAAGGGTTTATATCAGGACATTAATACTAAAAAAGATTATCCTGATAATCACGAGCGTTTTATTCTTTATGCTAAGGGCATAATGGAAATGCTCAAAAAACTGGGCTGGACACCTGATATTATTCATTGTAATGATTGGCAGACTGGCTTAATTCCTGCATACCTAAAAACTGTTTACGCGGATCTTGATATCCTTAAAGACACTAAAGTAGTTTTTACAATTCATAATGTTGAATTTCCAGGAACTTTTCCAAAAGAAGTTTTTAAATTGACGGGATTACCAGATTTTGTTCTTAATGAAATTTCAGTTGAAGATGGAAGCAAAATAAGTTTTCTGAAAGCTGGTGTTGTATATGCAGACGCAGTTACAACTGTTAGTGAAAAATACGCGGAAGAACTCTGCACAATAGATGAACTTGGTGGAATTATTAAAAACACTTTGAAGAAAAGAAAAAATGATTTTTATGGAATTGTAAACGGTGTTGATTATTCAATCTGGAGTCCTGAAAATGATAAATACATTCCTGCTAAATACAGTATAAAAGATCTTTCAGGTAAAGTTGAAAATAAAAAAGCATTACTTGAATATCTCAAGCTACCTGTTGAATTAGAAATTCCTGTCATTGGAACGATTTCTCGTTTTGCTGAACAGAAAGGTATAGATTTAATTCAAGATGCGATTGAGGAAATTTTAAAGCTTGATGTGAAATATGTTCTTTTGGGTCAGGGAGATAAAAAATATCAGCAATTCTTTGAAAAGATACAGAAAAAATATCCAAATAAATTTGGCTTTTATGCTGGATTTAATGAACAATTAGCTCATCTGATTGAAGCTGGTGCTGATATGTATCTTATGCCCTCTAAATATGAACCCTGTGGCCTTACACAATTATATGCATTAAAATATGGAACTATCCCAATTGTCAGATACACTGGTGGCCTGGCTGATACAATTGTTAAATTAAATGGTAACCTTGGTGAAGGAACAGGCTTTGTCTTTAAAAAGTATGAAGTCGAAGATATGATGAAAGAAATCAAGCGAGCATTGAAATTGTATCAGGACAAAGAAAGCTGGGTTAAATTAATGAAGACTGCAATGTCACAGGATTTCAGCTGGCATGCATCTGCTAAGAAATATGTTGAGCTATACAAAAAATTATTAAAGGATACAAAGTAAAGTTGAAAAATCTTAAGTTTCACTTTGTCAAATTAAATGTCGTTTTACTTTTTGCGTTTTTGATTTCATCCTGCTCAGAAAATCCATCAATTACGGGTTATAATCTGCTCAATCCTTTTGATTCACTTGTTGTAAGGAGATTCGATTCTACAAGTGATTCGGCTTTTTCATATCATAAAGAATTAATTCAAAAAGATGTTTTAGGTGGAACGAGAAGAATTCTTGTAGGGAAATATGATGATTTGAAAGCAAGTTCTTTGATTAGATTTATCATTGGACTTTCCTCAGAAATGAAAGATGCGGTTAAGAATTCTAATCTTGCTGTGAACTCAGCACGAATTAAAATGAACCCTGTCTATAAATTTGGAGATACTACTTCAAATGTTTTTAATATTAAGGTTAAAGAAATTTATACCTATTTTGATGAATATAAATTTACAATCGATAGTTTGAATAGCGGTAGATACGAAATCATTAATGAAAATATTACAATTCGAAACATCGATGATGATACACTTTATTACTCTGAATTGAATCCAGAAAAAGTTTTGAACTGGTTTAAATTAATTGCTGCTGACTCATCAAGAAAACTTCAGGGTGTTTTACTTGAACCAGATGACATGACAACCTATATCAAAGGCTTCGCATCATCTAATGCTTATTATGTTGGCGATCCAATTGTTCTCGAGGTAGTGGTAAGTTATAATAATAAGACTGATTCATTGGTTTATTATGTTGATGCAGACCTTCATGTGATTGAAAAATCTTCAAACATCAATTTTGATGATTCAAAATTGGTTCTTCAATCTGGTGTAAAACAAAAGGCTTTTATATTTTTTGATATAAATGCTGTTCCAAAGAATGCAATCGTTAACTCTGCTTATTTGAGATTATATCCCGATACCGTTGAATCAAAATATGGAACAAGTTATCAGGATTCATTGTTTGTGCAATACATAACAGACTCGACGGAAATCTCAATTGACAGTGCCGTAACTTTCGTGTTGACAAAAAATTCATCAGGTTATTATGAAGGGCAATTAAATTATTTTGTTCAAAAATGGATTGATAATAATTCAAACAAAGGACTATTGCTCAGCATAAAAGATCCAGATGGCGGAGTGGAAAAATTTGTTTTCTATGGACCTAAGTCGGCAACTATCTCAAAAAGACCACAATTAATTATAAATTATACTTATAGAAAATGAAAAAACTTTTAGTAATCTTTTTTGGATTAATTAATTTAATTTTTGCTCAGTCTGCATCAATTTATTCAAATTTTGGAGTAGGTGAATTAAACATAAATCCTACAGCACGAAGAAGTGGACTTGGTCTGGCTATCGCTGGTAGAGAGAATTTTGACATTAATCCATTCAATCCTGCCAGTACAACAAGAATTCAGTTCACTAAGTTTTTAGCTTCTTTAAATTATTCTCTGAACAGTTATAGTGACTTTAATTCAAGTAATAAATATCAATCTGGAACATTTGAAAATTTATTGTTTGCAATTCCAGTTCAAAGAGATTACGGAATTGTTTTATCTGGTGGAATTTTACCATTCACCCGATTGAATTATAAAGTTTTAAGTTCAACAAATCATTTTGATTCAATTCCGTATCAGGTGAAGTATGAAGGTCTCGGTGGATTAACAAATTATTTTATTGGGATTTCCTATTACCAGAAAAATATCGGTTCTTTCGGTTTATCATCCAATTTTTTGATTGGAACAATCAACAGAAAACTTTCTACAGAATTCTTAAATCAAAATTATGTTAATCCAGAATTTACCAGTCAATATAAATTCAAAGGTGTAGCTTTACGACTTGGTTACATCTCAGAAAACATAAAAGATTATTTTGAAAAAATTCCATTGAAGGATTTAAGATTAGGATTTTCCTATTTAACTTCAACAAAATTGATAACAGAAAATCTTGATTTGAAACAGGGAATTTTCATTGACACTACAGCAGAAAGAACCTATGATACAAAAATTCCTTCGCAATTCGCAATTGGAATATTCTCCAGATTATCTGAAAGACTGACCATTAATGTTGACTTTTTGAATCAGAATTGGACAAAATTTTCGACAAATATTCTCTCAAATTTTGCTCTTGTTAATCAAAATGTATTTTTAATTGGGTTTGAATATCTTCCTCTAGATAGACCAGAGAGATTTTTAGATGCAGTCACTTATAGATTTGGATTTTTCGTTAAGGACATTGGAATTCAGGTAAATAATGAAAAGATAAGAGAATACGGCTTAAAACTAGGAACTTCATTACCTATTGATCAATTGAATCTGGTAGATTTTGGTTTGCAATATTCTGTGCGTGGAAAAAATTCTGGCAATCTTGTTAAAGAATCAGTGTTCAATCTCTGGTTTGGAATAAATCTTGCAGAAATATGGTTTGTAAGAAATGAGGAATAATACAATGAGGTTAAAAATGAAAAACAGATTTTTAATTATTGCTGGCTTAATCATTACAATTACTTTTGGTGAGCTTTTTTCACAGCCGTCACCTCAACCAGATACATTAAAAATTTATCGTAAATGGAGTCTATTTTCAGAATATCATAAAAATGGCGATTACGAAACAGCATTGCCTTATGGTTTTGAAATTCTGGAAATTAATCCAGAAAAATTTAGGACAATATTTATAAGGATGGAAGATTGTCTTGTTTATCTCCATGACTCCACAAATGTGGATGAAGCCACAAAAAAGATGTATGCGGATACATTAATGTATGTTTATAATTTAGCTATTAAAACTCAACCACAAAATGCAGCTTATTATTACAAAAAGATGGGTTTTTACTTGGAAACCTGGTACAATGGTAGAGAAGAAGATGCAATTAAAGCTTATGAAAAAGCTTATGAATTGGACAAAGATTTAGACTTCTACTACATTGATCGATTAGGACTTTTATATATTAAAATGGCTAACGATGAAAATAACTATAGATTAAAAGCTTTTGAAATTTACCAGGAAGCTTCCAATAGAGATCCAAATAATCCATTACCACTTGAAAGAATGAAATCGCTTGCTGAAAATATTGAACAATTAATTGAGATTACTTATAACGCATGGAAACTCGATCCCGAAAATCTACAAAAAGCATGGCAGTATGCTTCAATTACTTATCAAACCGGTGAATACGAAAAAGCAATTGAACCACTTGAATTTCTGGTTAAAAAAGATCCGAGTTCTGAAACTTACTGGTCAAGATTAGCAACCTGTTATCAAAAAACTGAAAAATACTCAAAAGCAATTGAGGCGTATAAGAAAGCATTTGAAATTAACAATAAGGTTCGTGAGTATCCATTGAATATTGGAATTTGCTATAAAGAGTTAGGACAATTTTCAACAGCGAGAACATTTTTCTACAGAGCTGCTGAGGTAGATAAAAATTGGGGTTTGCCTTACATTTATGAAGCAACTCTTTATCAAGCCGCAGTACAAAAATGTGGTACATTTGATTTTATGGATAAAGTAGTTTTGCAACTTGCAGTTGATACTTATAGAAAAGCAAAAGCTGTTGATCCATCAGTAGCTAATATTGCTGATGATGCTATCAGGTCACTTGCAAATTCAGTTCCGTCAAAGGAAGAATATTTCTTTAGAAGATTGAAATCCGGAACTGTAATTAAAATCGAAGGTCCTTGCTATAACTGGATTGGAAAAAGTATAACTGTTCCATAAAAAATTATGAAAATAGCGATTGGTTCAGATCACGCAGGTTTTAAATTAAAAGAACAACTCAAAGCCTTTCTAACAAAGAAAGGCTTTGAAGTTTTAGACAAAGGTTGTTACTCTGAAGAGAGCACTGATTATCCAGATTATGGTGAGGCAGTAGCTCTTGAAGTAAAGAATCAAAATTGTGATTTTGGTTGCATTATTTGTGGAACGGGTATTGGAATTTCAATCGCTGCAAACAAAATTCCCGGAATTAGAGCGGCTCTCTGTACTTCAAAAGAAATGGCTCACTATGCAAAAGCCCACAACGATGCAAATATCATCGCTATTGGTGCAAGAATAAAACTTCAAGATTCACCGGAAGAAATTTTAGAAGCATTTCTTAATTCAAATTTTGAAGGTGGTCGTCACCAGAGAAGAATTGACAAAATCAAAAATATTGAAGAGAGATACAAATGTTAAACATTAAAATTAATGATTCGGAAGCACAGGAAATCTTAATTAAAGAAATTCTCCGTCAGGAAGAAGGACTTGAATTAATCGCCTCTGAAAATTATGTAAGTCTTGATGTTCTAAAAGCTTTAGGTTCTGTTTTAACAAATAAGTATGCGGAAGGCTATCCCGGAAAAAGGTACTATGGTGGATGTGAATTCGTTGACATGGCAGAAGATTTAGCAAGAGAGCGAGTGAAAAAATTATTTGGTTGTGAATATGTAAATGTTCAGCCTCATTCAGGATCACAGGCTAATATGGCAGTTTATTTCTCGATATTAAAGCCCGGTGATAAAATAATGGGATTAAATCTTGCTCACGGCGGACATTTAACTCATGGTTCACCGGTTAATTTCAGCGGAAAATTCTTTGAAGTGATTTCTTATAATGTTAGAGAGAATGACCAATTAATTGACTTTGATCAGGTCGAAACTTTAGCAAAACAACATAAGCCCAAGGCAATTGTAATAGGTGCAAGTGCTTATCCAAGAGATTGGGATTATAAAAAATTTAGAGAGATTGCAGATTCAATTAATGCTTACTTAATTGCTGATATTGCACATCCAGCTGGACTTATTGCTTCTAAATTGTTAAATGATCCTATGCCTTATTGTGATTTTGTTACAACCACAACACACAAAACTCTTCGTGGTCCTCGTGGTGGAATGATTATGATTGGTAAAGATTTTGAAAATCGTGAAGGAATTCGTGCTCCAAAGAGTGGTCGATTAAAAATGATGTCTGAAATTGTTGATTCGAATGTGATGCCCGGAATTCAAGGTGGACCATTGATGCATGTAATTCTGGCCAAAGCTGTTGCATTTGGTGAAGCATTACAACCAGAATTTGTCGAGTATTCAAAACAGGTAATTAAAAATTCTCAAAGACTTGCTCAAAGATTTTTAGAAAAAGGTTATAAAGTTACAACTGGTGGAACGGATAATCATTTAATTTTAATTGATTTAAGATCAAAAGGAATTACAGGGAAGCAGGCCGAAGATGCTCTCGGTGTAGCTGGAATAACTGTCAATAAGAATATGGTCCCTTACGATACTCAAAGTCCGATGATTACAAGTGGAATTAGAATAGGAACTCCAGCAGTTACTACTCGAGGAATGAAAGAAGATGAGATGGATGTGATTTTCGATTTTATTGATCGTGCATTAAATAATCTTAACGATGAAAATTATCTTAAATCAATTAGAGAAGAAGTAAAACAATTTTGTTCGAAATTTCCAATTTATAAAGATCTTCTTAATTCGTTGAAGTAAATGTCTCGCAAAGAAAGAATTGAACAAACAACGGAAGATGAATTCAAGGAAATGACTTTCCTTGAGCATCTCGAAGAACTAAGATGGACAATAATTAATTCATTGATTGGAATTGTTGTTGCCGCAATATTAAGCTGGATATTTATTGATCGAATCATTAATGACATACTTTTGTATCCTGCCGCACGGTATGGAATTAAGCTTCAAAATCTAAGACCTTTCGGGCAATTATTTCTTTATTTTCAGGTTGCTATGATGAGTGGAATAATTTTAAGTTTGCCATGGATTGTTTATCAAATCTGGAAATTTATTGAACCAGCTTTGCATAAGCATGAGAAAAAGTATGTTTCGCTGATTGTTTTATTTACAACATTTTCATTTATACTTGGAGCTTTATTTGCTTATTTTGTAATGTTACCTTACTCTTTGAATTTCGCTTTTTCATTTGGTTCTGAAGCCATTGAAAATAGATTTGCAATAGATGAGTATCTTTCTATTGTGATAAGCATGATTATTCTTTCAGGAATTGTCTTTGAATTACCAATGCTCTCATTCTTTTTAACTAAATTAGGAATACTAACCCCAACGATTTTAAGAAGATACTGGAGATATGCGATAGTTTTAATTTTGATTTTAGCTGCCATAATTACACCGACAGTTGATCCCGTAAGTCAATCGTTGCTTGCAATTCCTTTATTTTTATTATATGAAATTAGTATATGGGTTTCAAAAATTTCGATGAGAAAAAAGAGTGAAGGATAGAGATATAAAAAATTTTACAGATCCGATTAAAGGAGAACTTCAACAATTTCATAAGTTCTTCTCTGACCAGATGCGTTCAAAGGTTGGATTGGTAGAATTAATCGTAAGATACATTTTGCGTCAGAAGGGTAAGAGAATAAGACCGACCCTTGTCTTACTTTCTGCCAAAACACTTGGTGATGTTAATGAACATACATATCGTGGTGCCGTTTTAGTTGAGTTGTTGCATACCGCTACTCTTGTTCACGATGATGTAGTAGACAATTCAGACACACGACGGGGTTTACCGTCAATTAATGCAATATGGAAAAATAGAATTGCTGTTTTGATGGGAGATTATCTTTTGGCTCGTGGGCTTCAAATTGCAGTAGATAATGACGAATTCAGTTTTTTAAAAGTAATTACAAATACTGTTAAGCGAATGAGTGAAGGGGAATTACTTCAAATTCAGAAAATTAGAAAATTGAATAATGATGAGGAAACTTATTACAGAATTATTTCAGATAAAACTGCTTCTCTTTTTTCTACATGCACAACAATTGGTGCAATGAGCATTACAAATGATCAAAATGTCATAAACGATTTTAAACAATTCGGTGAATTGCTGGGGATTGCATTTCAAATTAAAGACGATATTCTTGACTTTGAAGGAACATCGAGTATAATGGGAAAACCAACTGGGAATGATCTTCGTGATAAGAAATTAACACTTCCGATTATTTATGCACTCAAACAGGCTGAGAAGAATGAGGTTAAGAATATAAAGAGTCTAATAAAAGGTAAATTGACCAATAAAGATATCAACTCAATTTTTCAATTTGTTGAGAAATATGATGGATTGGGATATGCAAGAAAAAAAGCTCGTGAGTTTGCCGATCAAGCTATTCATATTATAGAAAAATATCCCGACTCCGAAAGCAGACAGGCTTTAATTGATTTAGTGAATTTTATTTTAGATAGAAAAAATTAATCCTTCTCTCTTTTCTCTCTTACAACCAGGACAGGCACAGGTGACTTTCTAACCACTTTCTCTGCTGTACTTCCAAAAAGAATATGTTCTATTCCAGTATGACCATGAGTTGCAATTATGATTAAATCGCATTTACATTCCTGTGCTGTATTTATTATTTCAAGAAATGGTTTTCCAGTTTTGACTACATATGTTGCTTTTAATTCAGCAGGAACTTTTTCTTCAATTAACTTTTTCAATTCATCTTCCGCTTTTGATTGAATTTCTAAATCAACTTGATTTATTGGAATTTGCCCGAGACCAAAATCACTTGGATAGACGATTGGCTCGATTACATATACTAAAGTCAATTCTGAACCAAAGTTTTTTGCAAATTGAACCGCATAATCGAGAGCTTTCTTAGAATATTCAGAGAAATCAACAGGAACCAAAATTTTTGAAATTTTAAGTTCCATTGTAAACCTCCTCACTTTTCAATGTGTTTTTCGATGTTCAATAATTCATAAAGATTTAGATAATCACGATTTAAGTTTCTAAGTTTTTCGACAAAAATTTTTGAAAAACCAAGTAGAATTTTAACGCCAAGAGATGGTTCTCGATAAATAAGTTCGAGTAAATCTGGCCTAAAGATTATGAGCAGTCTTGTATTGGTTAATGCAGTTGCTGTTGCTGTTCTAAGTCCTTCAACAATTGCACTGAATTCTCCCATAAAATCACCGGCAAAGAGTAATGCCAGCTCTTGTTTTACTCCAGACTTAAATGTATGAGAAATTTCTACCTTTCCACTTTCAATAATAAACATTGAGACACCGGGATCACCTTCATAAAAGATAATTTCATTTGGTAAATACTCACGAACATGAACAAGTTTTCTAATCATTTTAAGTTCTCGTTTTTTTAAATCGGTAAATGCAGGAAATTTTCTAAGCAGGTCTAAAATTTTTTGTTCATCACTTTCAGCTTTGAAAATGTTTGACCAGAGACTGCTGCGAACTTGAATATTTTCGTTTTCTTCTTTCATTTTTACTCTCTCAAATTATTGTTCCATATTCTGCTATTCGCCAAAGTTGTTGACAGGGAAATTTGTTTTCGTAAAGAGCCCTGCCTATTATGACTGAATCAACTCCAAGATGCGTTAATTCAAGAAGTGAAACCAGATCTTTATAACCCGAGACACCACCTGAAGCAGTAATTCTCAATCCAACTTTTTCCGCCATTAATTTTAATAATTCAAGATTTGGTCCAAGCATCAATCCATTTCGTTCAACATCAGTAACTATTAATCTTTTCACACCGAGAGTTTTCAGATTCAATCCAAGACTTACCGGATTTAAAGCTGATGTTTCTTTTCTACCATAAATCATAACTGAATTTTTTATTATATCAAGTGAGACAACTATTTTTTCGGGACCAAATTCATCCAGAGCCTGCTGAAGAATTTCTGGATTTGTTACAGCTATAGTTCCAACAACAACTCTCCATGCACCAATTTTGAAAGCCTCACGAATTTTTTCTATAGTTCTCAATCCTCCACCGAGCTGAACTGGAATTACAACTGATTGAATTAGTTTTTCAATAATAGGAAGATTTTTATTTGAACCATACCAGGCACCATCGAAATCTACTATGTGTAAACATTTTGCATTTTCAGCTCGCCAGATTTTTGCCATTTCAATTGGATCGTCTGGATAAATCGAGGGAACAATTTCAGGAATGCTCTGGACAATTCTTATTAACTTTCCATCTTTTATATCCATTGATGGAATAACAAGCAAAGGTGACCGAAAAACTTTTTTAGCCATTTTTGTTCTCTCTCTTCGAAAGTAAATTAAAAAAAATTTTAGAGTGTAGAAAGAAAAAAGTTACTTGAAATGATTGGATTCGTTGTTCTATTTGAAGCTTTTTAATAGAACACAGATCTGCACAGATTGAAACGGATTTACATGGGTATTTAATCGCTTTGTAAACTCTGAATTCTCAGCGTTCTTAGCGATTAATAATCAAAACGCAGAGCTCGCAAAGATGTCGCAAAGAAAACGCAGAGAACATAATTAAACCTCTACGAGGTTTTTGAATTGTCGGTGGGATTATTATTATTCTACAATAATTAAACCTCTACGAGGTTTTAAGATTTAAGATTTTTTGATTTAAATATTTTTAAAATAAAAAAAGAACATCGTAGATGTTCAATGATTGTAGAAAAATTTTCCACACAATTAAAAACAGAACATCGTAGATGTTCAATTATAAAAAATCTCTGCGTTAACTCTGGATTTCTCTGCGTTCTTTGCGTTTAATTAATAAAATATTGAGGCCACAAAGAAGATTATCACATAAGAAGTATTAATTTCACCAACACTATGTCACTATGTCATTACAACTGAAATTTAAAAATACTCTTAAACTCAAACTATTTTTCTTCAATCTTTTTTTACGGGCATTATTCCAAAAAATTCGTTTTACTTAATAATTTTATGTTTATTTCTATCCATTATATACCCTTAACTTTAATTTAACATTTAATACTTGACAATCAATATTAATACTCAGAAATTTGTAAAGATTATGAGAGAGAGAATTTTTAATACCAATTCTTACCAAATCCTGAGAGTGTCCCGCTCCCAAACTTTAATTCACAAATCAATCAACAACAAAATAAAGGTGATGTTATGATAAAACATCTATCAAGATTCATTTTTGTATTTCTTCTTATTTCATCCACAACAATTTTTGCCCAGGGTATCACTTCTGCTGGTATCACTGGAGTTGTCACTGATAGAAATGGGGATCCACTACCCGGTGCAAATGTTACAGCTGTGCATGTTCCATCGGGAACAATGTATGGGACTTCTACGCGAGCAAATGGTCGTTTTAACATTACTGGTATGAGAGTTGGCGGTCCTTATACAATAACCGCTTCATTTATTGGTTACAATAAACAAATATTAGAAAATGTTTATCTCGAATTGGGTCAGAATTTAAACTTAACTTTCGTTCTGACAGAAACTCAGATTGAACTAGGAGATATTACAGTAGAAGCTGAAAGAAGTACTATTATTCGTTCAGATAAAACAGGAACTGCTACAACAATACCAAGAGAAAACATAGAGAATTTACCAACAATTTCCAGGAGACTGGAGGATTTAGTAAGATTAACTCCACAGGCAAAAGGTAATGCTAGAATAGGTGGTGTCGATAATAGACTAAATAACATTACAGTTGATGGTTCGTATTTTAATAATTCATTTGGACTTGCAGGACTTCCTGGAGATAGAACAGGTGTTGCTCCAATATCAATTGAAGCCATCGAACAAATTCAGGTTAATATTTCCCCATTTGATGTTCGTCAGGGAAATTTTGTTGGTGCTAACATCAACACAGTAACAAAGAGTGGAACCAATAGATATTCTGGTTCAGTCTATTACAATTATCGAAACAATGATTTTGTCGGTACAAAAGCAGGCGATGCAACATTTAATCCTGGAACTTTTAGATTCAATCAATTCGGTTTAACCTTAAGTGGACCGGTTATTCAAAATAAACTTTTCTTCTTTGTAAACTTTGAAACCGATAATCTAATTCAACCCGGAACCACATTTCGTGCAAATTTAGGTGGTGAACCTGTTGGTGGAAATGTTACAAGAGTCTTAAAGAGTCACTTAGACTCTCTCAGTCAATTCTTGAAAGAAAACTTTGGCTACGAAACCGGACCTTACGAAGGTTATGACCATGAAACTCCTTCAACCAGATTCCTTTTGAGATTGGATTATAACATTAACCCCAAAAATAAACTTAGCTTACGTTATACTCATCTTGATTCATTTACAGATGTATTGCTATCAAATTCAAGCTCTCTTGGATTTGGTAACAGAAGAACAAATTTAACCGGCTTAAACTTCCAGAATTCAAACTATCAAATAATGGAAAACATTCGTTCAATCATTGCTGAATGGAACAGCATTATTTCTGATAGGATGAGCAATAACTTGATTGTCGGTTATACATACAATGATGAAAGCCGAAAATCAAGAGGAACGATGTTCCCATTTGTTGATATCTTAGAAGGTGGGCAGGTTTATACATCATTTGGATTTGAGCCATTCACACCAAATAACGAATTAAGATACTGGAGCTTCCAGATTCAAAATAACCTGAATCTATTCTTAGAAAATCATACATTAACTTTTGGATTTAGTTTAGAAAGATATCAATCCGAAAATGTTTTCTTCCCAGGTTCGCAAAGTGTTTATGTGTACAACTCACTTAATGATTTCTACACTGATGCAAAAGATTATTTAGCCAATCCAAATAGAACAACTTCTCCGGTTACTTTAAGAAGATTCCAGGTTAGATGGTCAAATATTCCTGGACAGGAAAAACCAATTCAGCCGTTAAAAGTCTGGTATGGTGGTGTTTATGTTCAAGATCAATGGGAAGTATTTAAAAACTTAAATGTCATCTCTGGAATTCGTTTTGATGTTCCAATCTTTGAAAAGACTGGTTATCACAATCCTGAAGTTGATACAATGGTATTCAGAGATGAAAATGGTTTCCCTGTTCAATACAGAACTGACAAAATGCCAGATCCAAAAGTTCTTGTTTCACCAAGAATTGGATTTAATTGGGATGTTTTCGGTGATAAAACAACACAACTCAGAGGTGGAACAGGTATATTTACTGGAAGACCAGCTTATGTATGGATTTCAAATCAGATTGGTAACAATGGTATCTTAACCGGATTTGAGAGATTGGATAACACAACCAATCGTCCATTCCATCCCGATCCAAATCATTATAAACCGGCTACAGTTATCGGTGCACCAGCTTCAAGATATGAACTGGCATTAACTGATCCAAACTTCAAGTTTCCACAAATGTGGAGAACTAATTTAGGTATTGATAGAAAATTAATTTATGATGTGATTGGAACAGTTGAATTTTTATATAGCAAAGATGTAAATGGAATTTACTACATCAATGCGAATCTTAGAGCACCAAATGGACAATTTACTGGACCAGACAATCGACCAAGATGGATTGGTTCAAATAGAATTTATAGTAAAGTTGATAACGCTATTGTTTTGAAAAATCAAAATGTTGGTTATTACTGGAATATTGCTGCCACACTTGAGAAACCATGGTCAAATAATTGGTTTGCAAAAGTCGGTTATATGTATGGTGAAGCCAAGAACACAGTAGACCCGGGTTCGATTGCATTTGGTAGCTGGAATAACAATCAACATGCAGGTAATCCAAATAACCCAGGATTAGGATATTCTGTAAATTCACCAGGACACAGATTATTCGGTGCATTCTCATATAAACTTGAATACTTCGATTTTGGTGCGACGACTGTAACATTATTCTTTGATTACTTTACACCTGGAAATGGAAGTTATACATTCTCAGGTGATCTCAATGGCGATGGTGGAACAAGTAACGACTTAATTTATATTCCAAAAGATAAATCTGAAATGAACTTTGAACAATATTCAGTAACTATTGGTACACAAACAATCACATTCACACCTGAACAACAAGCTGATGCTTGGGAAGCATTTATTCAACAGGATCCATATTTAAGCAAGAACCGTGGTAAATATGCTGAAAGAGGAGCTGCTTTCTTGCCAATGGTATTCAGAGCCGATTTGAGTCTTGTTCAAGAATTCAGTCAGAAATTCCTTGGTTATAAGAACAGCTTGCAATTTAGAATTGATGTATTGAACTTAACCAATTTATTGAACAAGGATTGGGGAGTTGGACAGACATTTACAACTACACAGCCATTGATTGCAAGAGGTGCCGATGCAAATGGTAAAGCTTTGTATCGACTTGCAAACATCGGTGGTGAATTGATAAAAACGAGCTTTAGAAAGACAGCATTTATTTCTGATGTTTGGAGAATTCAAATTGGAATAAGATATTTGTTTGACTAAAGATTAATTTTCAAATAAATCTTCCAAGCTACTTGCAGGGCTGTCCGAAAGGGCAGCCTTTTTTGTTTTAATTTTTATACTCATAAAATCCGTGCAAATCCGTTTAAATCCGTGCAGATCCGTGTTCCATTAATAAAGCTTCAAATAGGACACGGATTAACACAGATTAAGACGGGATTTACACAGATAATAAAATCCGTGCAGATCCTTTCATATCCGTGAAAATCAGTGTTCCATTAAAAAGCTCAAAACAGAACACGGATTAACACAGATTAAGACGGGATTTACACAGATAATAAAATCCGTGCAGATCCTTTCATATCCGTGAAAATCAGTGTTCCATTAAAAAGCTCAAAACAGAACACGGATTAACACAGATTAAGACGGGATTTACACAGATGAAAAAATCCGTGCAAATCAGTTTCAATCCGTGCAAATCCGTGTTCCATTAAAAAAACCGAAGTTAAATTTCCGTAAATATTTATGTTTTTTTAACAACCATGTATTTGTAGTTTTATAATTAATCATCTACGATGATTTAAATTTCATGTTGGGGTAATTTTTTCTACAATCATTAATCGTCTACGACGATTTTTTGGAAGAATTAAAAAAATAAAAGACCTCGTAGAGGTCAAATATTTATAGAAAAAAATCGCCAGGTTCATTCCAAAACCTCGTAGAGGTTTAATTATAAAAAATTATGAATAGAACACAGATGAACACAGATTATGACGGGATTTTCACAGAAAAATAATCCGTGTAAATCCGTTTAGATCCGTGCAAATCCGTGTTCCATTAAAAAGCTTAAAATTAGGACACAGATGAACACAGATTAAGACGGGATTTTTACAGATTTAATAATCATAGTATCCTGGAAACACTAAACATTCAAAATTCAAAATTCAAAATTAATGGATAAAGTTGGTCAGATATTTCTTACAATTTTTATTTGTAATTTAAATTAATTTATGTTAGTATAAATTTTGAAAAAAAGAATTTAATTATGGTAGAAACCTATAAATCCTCAAAAATATGTCCCTCTTGTGGTTCGGTAGATAAAATATATCGTTCCAGAGCAAGAAACGAATTTGAACGATTTATTAACGGAACCAGAATTCTATCTATGTATCGTTGCCATGAGTGTAACTGGCGAGGTATAAGGTTCAGAAAAATTGTAATAGATATTAAAATAACTCAAATAATAAGATTTATTTTGATTTTATTCATAACATATTTCACTATTTCTTTTGTACTTAAACAGGCATTTAAAATTGTATTCTTTAAGTAAAAACAGATTGTTAAATTTGTAATAAATTGTTGGAATAAAAATGAAAAAATTGCTCTTAATTCTGTTATTTTCATCGGTATCTCTTATCGCTCAGGATATAAAAATTGGTGCCCCTGAAAATCGATTTAATCAAGCAGGTGGTTTTTATGACTATAGTGATCCAAGATATGTAAATATTATGGTTAATATCTGGGGATATGTTCGTTTCCCAGGTAAATATTATGTACCGGAACAATCAAAATTAATTGATTTGATTTCATACGCAGGTGGTCCTACACCTGATGCATTTCTTCATGATATTCGTTTGTATAGAACAGACGAGAATGGAAAGACAATTTTTCTAAAGTTTGATATAGAAGATTTAATGTATGGAAAGGTAAAAGAAGCAAGTCTTGAGAATATACCAAAGTTAAAAGCTGGTGATATTGTTATGATTCCTGGAGAACCAAAATTATACTTTAGAGATTATACCTCAATAATTACTTCCTTAATTTCAGTTTCTATTTCACTAATAATTTTAATACTCAATATCACAAGAAAATAAAAGGTGTGATTTAATATGAACGATATTTATCAGTCAGAACAAAAACAATTTGAACTTAAAGATTATATAATATTATTTTATCAGAACAAATGGACAGTTTTAGGGATTTTCCTGGTTGCTTTTTTTGCTTCATTATTTTATGCAATGAATGCAAGGGATGTTTATACTTCAGAGGGATCAATTAAGATATCAATTCCAAAATCAAATCCATTAACTGGTCCATTATTCGAACAATTTCAGGAGTTTGGAAGCGATCGTTATATAGCCAATGAACTTGAAGTTTTAAAAAGTCGCACACTGGCAGAAATTGCCGCCAAATCTATTCTTGATACTGTATCAAAAAATAAAAATTATTCAGATCTATTCATTTTATTAGAAGAACCAAAGCATCCCGAAGCAGGTTTACTTGATTTTAATGAGTTAGTCAAAAAACTACAAAAATCTATTGACATTGAACAAAAACGTGGACTTGATATAATAATCTTAAAAGCTGATTCGCCATCTCCTTATGAAGCAGCCCTTATCGTTAATTCTTACATTAATGCCTATTATCAGTATAATCTTAAGGTAAATAGAACACGATATACCCTTGCAAGAGAATTCCTTGAAAACCAGAGAGAAGAAAAAGCTAAACAACTCAAAGAAGCAGAAAACAATGTTAGTCAATTTCAGCAAAGAAATAATGTGATTGTCTTAGACGAACAGGCAAGGACGCTGGTTGAGCAATTGGCGAATTTTGAATCTCAAATGAAAGCAGCTGAAATTGAAGCAGCTTCAAAACAAAAAGCACTTGATGAGTTTAAAGCAAGATTGGCTGAAAAAGATAAAGAAATATCCAGATACATTGAAAATTTAGCTGCTGAGCCATACATAAGAACTTTACAGGAGCAAATAGCAAGACTTGAAGTCCAGAAAGAGGTTGTTATTGCTCAACAAAATATTAAAAATCCTGAATCAGATCCTAATGTCGTTCAGTATGTTAATTCTATTAAAGATTTGCGTAATAAATTGAACTCAAAAATGGCATTATTAGAACAAGGATTAATGGCGTATACACCAGACGAGTTACGTCAATTATCAATGGATGTCTTAAAACTGGATTTAGAAGTTAAATCTGCCCAGGCAAGAGCACAAGAATTGAGAAATGCAGTGAAAACTTACGAAGCTAGATTTAATCGATTACCTGCTCAATCCATCGAATATGCTCGGTTAGAAAGAGATAGATTAAGTAATGAGAAATTATATCTTTTATTAGAAGAGAAATATCAAGAGGCAGTTATTTCAGAAAGATCCATTCCAAGTAATGTTCAGGTTATTGATGAAGCAAGAATTCCACCTGAACCATCAAAACCGAACAGAAAATTAATCATCGCAGTTGGATTTATACTTGGATTAGGATTAGCAGCGGGATATGTATTTGTAAGAAAATATTTTGATAAATTAATCAGGACACCGGAGGATGTGGAAAATCGAGGTGCAACAGTTCTTACCTGGATACCGGACGCAAAAGAATTTGAAGAGAATTTTGATGAGGAACATGAGATTATTGTTTTAAGCAGACCAAACTCAATTCCCACTGAAGCCTTTCTTACAGCTAAAATGAAATTGCAGTACTCAAAATTACTGGATAGACCAATCAAAAGTATATTAGTTACCAGTCCAACACCCGGAGATGGTAAAACTTTTGTATGTGCGAACCTGGGAGCGACTTACGCAACTACAAATCAAAAAGTTGCTCTCGTTGATCTTGATTTGAGAAAACCCAGACTTCATAGATTATTTAAGGCATATAGAAACCCTGGTGTTACCGATTACTTATTCCATACAGTAAGTTTTGAATCCATTTTTCAACAAACAAATATTAAAAATCTTACGTTAATTTCCAGTGGGACTATCTCACCAAATCCAGCTGAAATTGTTTCCTCAAAGGAGCTTCAAAATTTACTGGAAAAATTAAAAGAAGAATTTGATGTTGTGATTATAGATTCACCACCAGCTATTGCAGTTTCCGATGCAGGGGTAATATCCAGTTATGTTGATGCAACTGTGCTTGTAGCATCTGTAAACCAAACAAGATTGGATTTACTTGAAGAGGCGATTAAGACTTTAAAAACTGTCGGCAGTAGTTTTGTGGGAGTTATTTTAAATAAATTTAATATGACTAATGGTTATGGTTCGTATTATAAGTATTATTATTACTACTATGGAACTGGAGATAAGAAGAAAAAGAAACATAAAATAATTGAAAACTAAAGTGAAGCGAGCGATCCCGCTCGCTTTTTTGTTTTAAAGATCAAAAATCCGTGCAAATCCGTTCAAATCCATGCAGATTCGTGTTCCATAAAAAAACAGAAGTTAAATTTCCGCAAATATTTATGTTTTTTTAACATCCTTGTATTTGTAGTTTTATAATTAATCATCGACGATGATTTTAATTTTATGTTGGGCTAATTTTTTCTACAATCATTAATCGTCTACGACGATTTGTTTTTTGCAGAATTAAAATAATAAATGACCTCGTAGAGGTCAAATTTTTGTAGAAAAGAGATCGCCAGGTTAATTCCAAAACCTCGTAGAGGTTTAATTATAAAAAATTATAAATAGGACACGGATGAACACAGATTAAGACGGGATATTCACGGATAAAAAAATCCGTGCAAATCAGTTTAAATCCGTGAAAATCCGTGTTCCATTAAAAAGTTTCAAATAGGCCACGGATTGCCACAGATTATGACAGGATTTTCAAAGGTAAAAAATTCCACCAAAAAAAAATCACCAAATTTCGTAGAGGTCTAATTATTAAACCTCTGCGATTTCTTTTCTTTCTTTGCGACTCTGCGATTGGATGAATTAAACACAAAGGGCACAGAGGTTACGCAGAGATCGCAGAGAAGTTTTAATATTGAACATCTACGATGTTCTTTTTTGTTTGTGTGGAACAATTTTTTTTCTACAATAATTTGACATCTACGATGTCATATCTATTTTCATAATCAAATATGTAAAAACCTCGTAGAGGTTTAATTATAAAAAATTATAAATAGAACACGGATTAACACAGATTAAGACGGGATATTCACGGATAAAAAAATCCGTGCAAATCAGTTCAGAACCGTGAAAATCAGTGTTCCATTAAAAAGCTTCAAATAGGACACAGATTACCACGTATTAAAGAATTAATTCAAAATCTTGTAAGTAAAATCCTATAAAAATTTTCTTCAAATATCATTGCCTTCAAACTTTCATTTTAATATTTTCCAAAAAAATTGATGGCGATCATATGAAAACTTTATTTACCATCCTCTTCCTTTTTTTATCAACAATCTCATATGGGCAGATTAATCAGTCAGAACCAACTCAAAAAGATTCAGTAAACATAGAAGATGACATGATCTTCGCATTTAAAAATGCTCTTCGTGGAGTCTTATGGGCAATTGATAATTATCCATTTAAGAAAGAGGTAACATATAAAGATATTATTGTTGATAATCGAAAAATCTGCTCATTAAAAATTTATAACCAGGAAGGTGGAATAAAAATAAATTCAACAGGATATCATAATTCTACAACAGTTGAAATTACAACATATAAATCCTTTCCGGATCGGAAACGGTGAAAATTGTTTATTTATCTGGTTATTCGATAGAAGAAGTTAATTTAATGCAGAAATTTTAAAATTTAATTTAAAAGAATTTAATAGCCTAAAGTTTACGGTATTAATTATCTTCTTCAAAGAAAATTGATTATGAAAGATTTGTTGTATGACAAATTAACATCAGAAATTATCAGTGCCTTTTACAAAGTATATAATGACTTGGGATATGGATTTTTGGAAAAGGTTTATGAGAATGCACTAAAGATTGAGTTAATTAAAAAAGGATTAGTAGTAGAACAACAAAAACCAATTAAAGTTTTCTATGAATCATTCATAGTTGGAGAATATTTTGCTGATCTCTTGGTAAATGATTGTATTATAATCGAACTTAAAGCGTCAGAACATTTATGTGATGAGCATGAAGCGCAATTAATAAATTATTTAAAAGCAACAAATATTGAAGTTGGATTATTGCTCAATTTTGGTAGAAAACCTGAAATTAAAAGAAAAATTTTTACCAACGATCTAAAAATACATGGTAAATAGGTGTTTATTAATTTTTGAAATTAAATAGATAAAAATCCGTGCAATTCCGTTTAGACCCGTGCAAATACGTGTTCCATTCAAAAAGCTTCAAATAGGCCAATGATTACCACAGATTATGACAGGATTTTCACAGATAAAAAAAATCCGTGCAAATCAGTTTCAATCCGTGAAAATCTGTGTTCTATTAAAAAAATCGAAGTTAGATTTCCGTAAATATTTACTTTTATTTTAGCATCTGTGCATTTGTAGTTTTATAATTAATCATCTACGATGATTTTAATTTTATGTTGGGCTAATTTTTTCTACAATCATTAATCGTCTACGACGATTTGTTTTTTGCAGAATAAAAATAATAAAAGACCTCGTAGAGGTCAAATTTTTGTAGACAAAAGTTCACCAGGATAATTCCAAAACCTCGTAGAGGTTTAATTATAAAAAATTATAAATAGAACACGGATTACCACAGATTAAGAAGGGATTTTCACAGATAAAAAATCCGTGCAGATCCGTTCAGATCCGTGAAAATCCGTGTTCTATTAAAAAGCTTAAGAAAGAACACGGATGACCAAAGATTAAGACGGGATATTCTCAAACAAAAAATACATGCAAAACTATGGGCTATTAAAACTCCCTTATAAAAAAGTGCGGTACCTTTTATAGATACCGCACCTGAAGATATTAATGATTATTCATCGTTCTACTGTAACTAACAGGTTTACCCTCCAGATCATAAGTAACAAATGCATAAAGTATTATTCGTTTCTGATACTTACTCATCAAATCCTGAATTTGATTTGTTATCGGGATATTAAATAATAAGTTCTCCGTAAGAGATAATTGAACAACATCACTACTTAATGGGATCATTACACTTCTATCAAGATGAGCATCTGCTGGATCGCTTAAACTTATAAACGCAAACATTCGAATTTGCTTTTCAAATTCTTTATCAATGCCATTACGGTCACCAAGCGGTTTAGTCGTTACATTAATCTCCGTATCAAGAATTTCAAAATTCTCAATTTCAGCTATCCAACCCAATGAAGGTGTAAGACTTACAATTTCTGATAAACCATCAGGATTAACCAGATTATAATTTTTCCTTAACAAATAATTATGAATTCGCATATCAGATGGCTTTTCAAGTTCCCAGAAGTATCGTAAGTCTGGATTGGAAAGTATTAATGACGAAAATTTCATTGCAATGGCAAATCTGCCTCGACGATTTATAGCCATTTCATCCATTGGTGTATTAAAATTAATTGGGCGCGATGAAATGTAATTTTTCTTTTTTGTATTACGGAAAACGATATCTCCAAATTTACCACTGACTTTACCAAGTAATTGTTTACGTAAATGTGCCATAGTTAACTCCCTTTAATTTGTTTGTGATTATTTGTCAGTTAATTAATTATTTAAAATTGTCGTAAAAACGTACTATGCTGGGGGAGGCTTTGAATTTCTAATAGTAAATCCATCAAATGGATCTGTTGAAAGCTCCGTTTGTTGTTCGTAGCTGGTTTTAAGCTGGTCGGTACGAGTGTCGTACGAGATTCGTAGCTGATTTCTACGAAGATGTATCGAAGTTGTATCGAAGATTGTCATATTGTTTTGTGCCATATTTTGTTCCGTTTTTGTTTCTATAAATGTATACTCTATTATTATCAAATTTTGCCATTTTAGATTTTTAGATTTGAGGTTTTGGAAAAAGAAAAACAACTACTGATAAAAAAGAGCAGAAGTAAAGGGCTTAGAAAGTCATAATTAAGATTGGGTCAATGCTGTTTTAAAATAACTCATCCTGTAATCCTTCTCTTAGGAAGAGAAGGATTTGTTGGCAGAAAATCTAAAAATTCGATAAGATTAACGATGTATTTTTCATTAAATCTTAGTGAACTTAGTGTTCTTAGTGGTTTATGATTGAATTCATTCTATAATCTATTAATGGGAAAAAGAAAGATTTGTTGATAAAAAAAATCAAATGAATAATATTTTAAATTTTAATCACCGCGTCATTTTGCGAATTCTGCGTTTGAAAAAATTTGTATGGGACTCACATGCCCGTCCCGTAAAATAATTCAAACGCATCAAAATAACGGACAGGGCAAGCCTTGTCCCTACAATAATTGAAAAAAAATATAATTTATTGTGAACGATTTTGTCGATAACGAAATCAATTTTGACCAATTAAAAAAATTAAATGTAGGGGACGGGCTTGCCCGTCCCGAAAATAAAATAAAAACTGACAAGGCAAACCTTGGCCCTACAATTTTTATGAATTTATTTGAATTTGGATAGTTGTATTGAATATAATTATTTATAATCTAGGAATTATTACATCGTAATTATATAAAAACCTCGTAGAGGTCCAATTATTAAACCTCTGCGTTTTCTTTGCGTCTCTTCGATTGAAAGATTTAAACGCTAAGGGCGTAGAGGTTACGCAGAGATCGCAGGGAAGTTTTAATATTGAACATCTACGATGTTCTTTATTTGTTTGTGATAGGTTTGTTACAATAATTAAACATTTACGATGTTTTATTGATAATATTCTTTAATGTCCTGAGATTTATTGGATTATTTACTATGACTTTACATCCATAAGGTACTTTTTTTATCCAAAGTCGTTAAGTGAAAATTTGTTATTAATTTATCCTGTAGGGATTAAATTATTGTAACACCAGAAACACTACATAAAACTCAAAACCTCGTAGAGGTTTAATAATAATCTTAACATTCTCTGCGTTTGAAAATTAAATGCAAAGAACACAGAGTAACAAAGAGTTAAGGATGAGATGTTTTATAATTGAACATCTACGATGTTCTGATTTTAATGGTGGGAACAATTTTTTTTCTACAATAATTTGACATCTACGATGTCATATATATTTTCATAATCAAATATGTAAAAACCTCGTAGAGGTTTAATAATTGTAGAAAATTTTCTATCCCCCAAAATTAAAAAACCTCGTAGAGGTTTAATTATAAAAAATTATAAATAGGACACGGATGAACACTGATTATGACGGGATATTCACGGATAGAAAAACCTGTATAAATCCGTGTGCTATTTAGGAATAAAAAAGATATTATTACATAATTATTAAAGAATTTTAATTTTAGAAATCACTTTTTTTAAGTTTACACATAAAAAAATGGAACAAAATAATTATTCAAAAAGTAATAGCATTAATAATTTTTTTAATATTTAAAAATAAAAATGGCAAAATTGGCAATTTTAGAGTATACATAAATAGAGATAAATAACTATTTAATAACAAATTAAGGAGTTACTTATGGCTAATTTTGACAATAACCCTAAACAAAACAAAAACAAAAAAAGAAACAAAAAAAACAATATTCAAAGCTCTAAGGATGAGGTAATTTTGTATGAAAAATATTTCAATGAAATTATAGAAAATTTAAAAAAAGTATTAAATGATAGAGCATTTTATGCAATGCTCTTACACAAAGCTAAATTTTTTTATATGAAATATAATATTGGAAATATTTCAAATTGTTGTAAAACTCTAGAAGATTTAATCCAGGATGCATTCTTAAAGATACTTGAAGGGAAAAGAATTTGGAATAAAGATAAATTAGAATTCGAAAAATTTTTATTACTTGCTGTTTTAAGTGAAATAAGGAATTATGCCAAAAGTCAAAGACCAAAATTCGTACCTTTAGAAAATGTCGATGAAGATGGTGAGTTTGATTTAATTTTTGAAATAAAAGAAGATTTACATCAGGAACATTTAAGAGAAAATAATCAAGAGGAAGATGAATGGTATGTTCTTTATAATATCTTTATTGACATAATAGATGAAGTTAAATTAGAGCTTGAAGAAAAAGATGATATTGTTGCATTATATGTTTTAGAAATACTATTGAGTAGAGACATAGATGAGAGAGAAAAAACAAATCAAAAAATTGCGGAAATGTTATCAATTGAAGTTAGTGAAGTTGTAAATGCCAAAAAGAGACTTTTTAGACTAATCAAAAATAAAATGAACCGTTAAAAAAAGGAGATATCACAATGAAAAAAAACGATTTATTACTCTGGGAATTCTTCTATAATCTTTATAAGGAAAATATAGATGAAATTGAAAATGAACTAAAAGAAAATGGCATTGACCCAGAAAAATCACGACAAAAGTTACTTGAGTTTCTCGATAGATATTACGTAACCTTGGAATATAAAAAAGGTCAAAAATTACAACAGGAAGCAGAAAACTTTTTAAATAATTTATCGGAAAATGACCTTGAGATTAAGAATCTTAATTACAGGGTAGCAGCAAGAAAAGGCAATGAAAAAAGTGCTGAATTAGATGAAAAAGAATCTAAACTACTAGAATTCTTAAAAAAGAAAAAAAGTTCTGATAAACAATAGTAATTTATTATGAATAAAAACTAATAAAAATATGTCACCAGAGGAACTAGCAGAAGCTTTATATGAAAGACATTATCATTTGTTTGATGATGAGTATAAAGTAGATCCTAAGATTATTGCAAATGCTAAGCAAATAGTTGTGATAGAAAAAGAATTGGATAATTGTGATGGTAAATTGATAACTTACGATGGTGTTGATTTAATTTTTGTAAATAAAAATCTGAAGGAAGAAACCTCTAAAAAATTTACAATTGCTCATGAACTTGGTCACCATGAGATTAGCAAACATAGATCAGTCTTAAAGCATGGTTTATGTGTTTCAACCTTTAAATTAAACTATAATCCATCATCGTTTCAAGAGAAAGAGGCGAACGATTTCGCCTCTTCTCTTTTAATGCCGAAAAAATTATTTCAAGAATATAGTGATGAATTGGAAATAAGTGGGGAAACTATCAAAAAAATAAGTGAAAAATTCAATGTTTCTTTAACAGCTGCAGCATTAAGGTATTTGAAAATAGGTAAAATACCTATTTGTGTTATAATGGTTAAAAATGGTAGAATTGAATGGGCTTTTTGCAGTGATTATTTTAGATTAAAATACATTGAAAAGGGGAAATTAATCAGAAGAGAATCCGAAGGGTGGAAATATTTTAATAAAAAAGAATCTTTTACAGAAGGACCAGCTCTAATTAAAGCATCTGTATGGTTCTGGAATGATAGAAACTTAAAAGAAGATTTTTATATTTACGAAGATATCATTCCACTGCCATCATATAAATCATTACTCATAATTTTATGGGAATACAATTTACAATAGAAATTTTATTATACTTATATTCATATTTTATGTAAAAGTTATAATTTATTTTTTTTATATAATTAACATTTTTGTTCTTATTAAACTTAGTACTTTATAATTCATTCCTTATATTTATATATAAAAAATTCTTGTAAATATATTTTACACACTTTTATGTAAGTAATTTCTGACTAACTTTAACTTGATAAAATCCTAACATTCTATTAATATAAAATTATAAATTTGTGATTGATTGATTTAGGTTTGGATTATTCATTTAGCCTTTGGTGAGGTGACATTGTTGAGAGGAATTATAGAAATAAAATTAAAAAACAAACACCTGTGAGTGACGAGGCGGAGCTGTGGGGAGGGGAGGGGATAGCGGTCAGTGGGACAGCGTTCAGCGGTCAGTGAGTCAGCGGTCAGTTTAGAAGGGGAGAGATTGAAGGTAAGTAGTTTCAGAGATCTGGTAGTGTGGCAAAAAAGTCATCAATTGACACTGGATGTTTATAAGATCACATCTGGATTTCCCTCTGAAGAAAAATTTGGTATTGTAAATCAAATGAGAAGAGCAGCTTATTCTATTCCATCTAATATTGTTGAAGGGTATTCGAGAAAATCAAAAAAAGAATATTTACAATTTTTAAACATTGCTAAAGGCTCACTGGAAGAATTAAAATACTTTATAATTTTATCTTTCGATTTAAATTATATAACAGAGCAAGAAAAAAATCACTTAGAAAATAGCACCGAAGAAATATCCCGAATATTATACAAGTTTACCAAAAATCTTTCATCAAAATAACCATTTCTAAAACTTAATCAACTAAACGCTAATAACCTGATCGCTGAATCAACCAACAAGGTAATGTAATGAAATTCTTAGTAACTGGTGGAGCTGGATTTATCGGTAGTCATATAGTCGAAGAATTGTTGAAAAGAAATTACAAAGTTAGAGTTTTAGATAATTTTTCAACGGGTAAACGTGAGAACCTTAAGGAATTTGAAAAAGACATTGAACTTATAGAAGGCGATATTCGAAGCTATCATATAGTAGAAAAAGCAGTTAAAGGAGTTGATATAATACTTCATCAAGCGGCGCTGCCATCTGTTCCTCGCTCCATTAAGGATCCAATTACAACAAATGAGGTGAATGTCGGTGGAACATTAAATATTTTAGAAGCTGCAAAAGAGAATCATGTTAAACGAATTGTGTTTGCTTCTTCCTCTTCGGTTTATGGTGATACACCCACTTTACCCAAGAGGGAAGATATGGTACCTAATCCTTTATCTCCCTATGCTGTTAGTAAATTAGCTGGTGAAAAATATTGTCAGGTTTATTCAAAAGTTTATGGAATTGAAACCGTAATATTAAGATATTTTAATGTATTTGGACCGAGACAGGACCCTAATTCACAATATTCAGCTGTAATACCAAAGTTTATAAAAGCAATGAAAGAAAATAAAAGACCCATCATTTATGGAGACGGGACTCAAAGTCGTGATTTCACATATGTTGCAAATGTTGTTGAAGCTAATATATTAGCTGCTATATCAGAAGTTGATTCTGGAATAGTAATGAATTGTGCCTGTGGAGGACAGATTACTTTAAATGAATTGGTGGTAGAAATAAACAAATTATTAAATAAAAATATTGAACCAATATATGATAAGCCAAGAGCTGGTGACATAAAACATTCTTATGCTGATTTAGAATTAATTATAAATAGACTGAATTTTAAACCAAAGTTTTCTTTTGAAGACGGATTAAAATTTACTATATAAAAACATGTTAGATAAAGTTAAAATAATTAATTTACCAAAGATTGAAGATGAAAGAGGTAATTTAACTTTTATTGAACAATTAAAGCAAATCCCGTTTGAAATAAAAAGAGTTTATTGGATATATGATGTACCAGGTGGTGAAATAAGGGGTGGTCATGCTTTTAAAGAGCAACAGGAATTTATTGTAGCTTTATCTGGCAGTTTTGATGTTGTTATTAAAGATGGAACTTTGGAAAAAAGATTTCATTTGAATCGCTCATACTATGGATTATATATTCCAAATGGATTATGGAGACATATGGAAAATTTTAGTACAAATGCAGTTGCTCTTGTTTTATCTTCAACGAAATTTAGTGAGGATGATTATATAAGAGATTATTCTAAGTTTATTGAATATATTAAAAAATGAAAAACTCTGTTTATAATTGTAATATTATTCAACTACCAAAAGTTCACAATAGGTCTGGAAATATTACAGCTATAGAAAACAAAATGCATGTTCCTTTTGATATTAAAAGAGTTTATTATTTATATGATGTACCTGGAGGAGCTGATAGAGGTGGGCATGCTCACAAAGAACTACAGCAATTAGTTATTGCTGTCGGTGGTGCTTTTGATGTTTTACTCGATGATGGTATAAATAAAAAAATTGTACACCTTGATAGGCCATATATAGGTTTACACATAGTACCAGGTATATGGAGGGAATTGATGAATTTTTCATCCGGTGCAATTTGTTTAGTTCTGGCATCAGATGTTTATAAGGAAGAGGATTATATTAGAGATTACGTCTTTTTTAAAAATTTAAAGAAATAAGAATGAAAATTTGTATAGCTGGTAAAAATAGCATTGCAGTAAATTCACTTAAGTATCTTATAAATGTTTTAAAGATAAAAAAAGAAAATATATTTGCATGTGTTAATAGAAATGATAATGGCATTGATTCTTGGCAACCATCTTTTTTAAAGTATTGTAAAGTTGAAAATATTAAAATTGTAGAATTAGATTTTTTGTATAATATTAATGATTTAATTTTTATTTCATTAGAATATGATAGAATTATAAAAGTAGATAAATTTTCAAGTGGAAAGTTATATAATATTCATTTTTCATTATTACCTAAATTTAAAGGAATGTATACTAGTGTTTGGCCAATTATATTTGGTGAAAAAGAAAGTGGAGTTACACTTCATAAAATAGATTGTGGTATAGATACTGGAGATATTATAGACCAAATCAAATTTAAAATAAGTATTAATGATACAGCGAGAGATGTTTACTTAAAATATTTGAAGAATGGATATAAATTATTCGTAAAGAATATTAAAAAATTGTTGAAAGGGGAGTACAAAACAAAACCTCAAAATGTTATAAATTCAACATATTTTTCTAAGAATACAATTGATTTTAATAATATTAAAATTAATTTAAATCAAACCTCATTCCAAATACATAATAACATTAGAGCATTTATATTTGAAGAATATCAACTGCCGAAAATAAATGGTTTTTATATAAAACGAAGTTTTTTAACAAATGAAAAGATTGAACGAAATTACTTTAAAGATTTAGGAAATTTTATAATTTTAAGTGGTATAGATGGTTATAAAATCATTTTAGAAAAATTCTAATGTTAAAATTTTTAGACCTTCAAAGAGTTAATGCTCAATATTCTGATGAACTTAAGAAAATAGCTTCTGAAGTAATTGATTCAGGATGGTATTTATTGGGAGAGCGAGTAAAAATCTTTGAACAAAAGCTGGCGGAGTATATTGGCGTAAAACATGCTATCGCATGTGGAAATGGACTTGATGCTTTGCGTTTGATTTTAAGAGCGTATATTGAACTGGGAATGATAAAAGAAGGTGATGAAATTCTAGTCCCAGCAAACACTTATATCGCTACTATATTGGCAATTACTGATAACCGACTAAAGCCAGTGCTTGTGGAACCAGATATTAATACTTATAACCTTGATATATCAATTATTGAAAATTATATCACTGAAAAAACAAAAGCTATAATGGTAGTACACTTGTATGGGCAGGTTTGCTGGAATAATAATCTTGAAGAAATTGCGAAAAAATATAACCTTTTGACTATTGAAGATAATGCACAGGCTATTGGGGCTTTATACCTTGATCCGATTTCAAAACAATTAAAAAGAACAGGTTCCTTAGGGAAAGCAGCAGGTAATAGTTTCTACCCGGGCAAAAATTTAGGTGCATTAGGGGATGCAGGCGCGGTGACTACTAATGATGATGGACTGGCTGAAGTTGTGCGCGCTTTGGGGAATTATGGTAGTAAACAAAAATATATTAATGACTACCAGGGTTTTAACAGTAGAATGGATGAAATACAGGCGGCATTTTTAACTGTTAAATTGAAATATCTTGATGAAGAGAACCAGAAAAGAAGGGAAATTGCTCAGTTTTATTGTGAAAACATAAAAAATGATAAAATTATACTACCAATTGATAGCAAAAAAATAAAAATTACTGAATATTTAGGCCATGTATGGCATTTATTTGTAATAAGGACTAAAGAACGTGATAAATTACAGAAATATTTGGCAGAGCATGGAATACAAACATTAATTCATTATCCCATTCCTCCACATAAACAAAAAGCATATAAAGAATGGAATAATTTATATTTTCCCATCACTGAAGCCCTTCATCATGAAGTGTTGAGCCTTCCAATGAGTCCATTACTTCATTTTAGTGAAATAAAAAAAGTAATAGAAGTAATAAATAATTATTTGTAATGGAACCACAAAATTTAGATATACAAGAAAATAGATCTTCTTATCGGCAAATTGTGAAGGCAACTTCGATATTTGGCGGAGTACAGTTAGCCAATATCATCATCAATATTGTACGCTCAAAATTTATTGCTGTATTGCTTGGTCCTGCAGGGATGGGAATCAATGGATTATTAAAATCGAGTATCGGATTTATAGCCGCATTGAGTAATTTTGGTTTGGGTACCAGTGCAGTTAGAAATATTGCCGAAGCGTCTAAAAGTGACGATGAACAACGGTTAGGTATAATTGTGACTGTGTTACGGAGATTGGTTTGGATAACCGGTACAGTTGGAGCGATCATTACCCTGGTATTATCTAAACAATTAAGTCGGATTGCGTTTGGAAACGATGATTATACTTTTGCATTCATATGGATTTCAATAACTATTCTATTTGATCAAATAAGCACTGGTCAGTTGGTTGTTTTGCAAGGTTTGAGAAAAATAAGGTATTTAGCAAATGCCAACTTCACTGGCGCTTTAATAGGTCTATTAGTGTCTGTTCCCATTTATTATTTTTGGGGGGTTGATGGTATTGTACCTGCAATTATTTTGACATCTTTGGCAAATATGTTTCGTGCCTGGTATTTTGCCCAAAAGATAAAAGTTAACCCAGTAAGGGTTGATATGAGAAAAACATTGCTCGAAGGAAAAGACATGTTAAAGTTGGGATTTTTAATTAGCCTGAGTGGTCTTCTGACTTTAGGCACTTCTTATATACTTCAGGTGTTTATTAGCTATATCGGTGGAGTTGAGCAGGTAGGTTTATATTCTTCTGGTTTTGTGATTATCAACACTTATGTAGGGACTGTACTTACAGCGATGGGTACGGATTATTATCCTCGGTTATCATCCATAGCTTATGATAATCAAAAAGCAAGCATATTGATTAACCAACAGGCGGAGACTGCCATTTTAATATTAGTTCCGATTATCTTAGTATTTTTCGTTTTTATCAAAGAAGTCATCATCTTACTGTACTCTTCGCAATTTATTGCTGTCAACGGGATGATCCAATGGGCAGCACTTGGCATGATCTTTAAAGCATTAAGCTGGTCCATTGCTTTTATCTTTCTTGCTAAAGGTGCGTCAAAAATCTTTTTTTTGAACGAGCTCACCGCAAATATCTATTTTTTAGTATTTAATCTAATGGGATACTATTTTTTCAGATTAGAAGGATTGGGTGTATCTTTTTTATTAGGTTACTTTATCTATTTTGTTCAGGTTTTGTTGGTAACCAAAATAAAATATGATTTTTTTTTGCAAAAAGAACTGCTTAAGATTTTATTGACTCAACTCTTATTAGTCATTATCTGTTTTTTAGTTGTAAAATTCAAGCAAGTGCCTGGATCGTACTTAATAGGAGCCATCCTCATCATATCATCGGCAGGATATTCGATCAAACAATTAAACAAAAGAATTAATTTAATACAATTATACGAAAAATTGACAAAGAAGCGCTGATATAAATAAATGTTTACAACTAGGATAATTCTTAAACCAGACAAATAAATGGATATTAATTTTAAAAAAATAATTAAATAATTTTAAAACTATCAAAAACTCATCACCTAATTTAACTTTTATAATTTTAGCTAATTAACTCTCAGTATTCTTGAAATCTTATTCTTTATGAATTTTTTTAATATAATTTATTTTATTTACAAGTTATATATCATAAATAAAATTTAAGTTTATTAAATAAAGATAAGAGAGAATGGTAACAAAAACCAATAATCAACCGCTAGTGAGCGTCATTGTTATAACTTATAATTCTGCCAAATATGTTTTGGAAACTCTTGAAAGTATAAAAAAGCAGACTTATAAAAATATAGAATTAATAATTAGTGATGATGGATCAAATGATCAAACATTAGAAATATGTAAAAAATGGATTAATAAAAATAAAAAAAGATTTGTTCATAATGAATTGATTCCCTCAACAATAAATACCGGTATCGTTAGAAATTACTTTAGAGCAATAAGAAAGTGTAGAGGAAAATACATTGCTCAATGCGCAGGCGACGATTTTTGGACAGACAATAATAAATTATTGAAGCATGTCGAATTCTTAGAAAATAATGATGAATATGGAATGGTCCATACTAATGCTGATCTTTATTGGGAAGATTCAGATAAAATCATAAGAAACATTAATAATAGGATAAATATAACGGACGAGGACATATTTGAAGAATTAATTAGTAAAGGCATATTCATAAGGCCGTTAACTGTGTTGATTAAGAAGGATTGTATAGATAATTACTTAAAAGAAATAGATCCCTACAGATGGAGTATTGAAGATTACCCATTATTTTTGTATATATCCAAACATTACAAGGTCAAATATTTCAATTATTCAACGGCTGTTTATAGAAGACATGACAATGCAATCACACTAAACAAACATCCTATTACCAGATCAAAATTACTGAAAGGTATATTGGACATTGAATTATTCTTTGCACGAAAATATTGTGCTTCACAAAAAATTCAAATATTAGCAGAACAAAAATATCATAGAAGGAATATAGAAATAGCCTTTTACGATGCAGATTATAAACGTGCCGAGGAAAGTTTTAAATATCTAAAGCAGCACAAAAAGTTAGGCTACAAATATCTAATTATGTTTTACGCGGCCAAATACGTTTTTCTTAGATTGTTAATACTAGACTTTATGAAACTAAAAAACCGTTTGAGAAAACTATCCAGGAAATTGGGAATTGCTTGATAGAAGATTTTATAAAACGAAGATATTGTTTTTAGTTCCTTCCTGGAATCGGGCTGGGGGAGAGAGTGTTGTCAAAAATCTCATTGAAAATTTTCCTCAAAATGGATATGAAATCCATCTTTTATGTCTCACCGATGAAATCACTGCCCCCATTCCAAAAGGATGCCATTTTCATAAGGGATATGGCTTGCCAATAGATGTTAAAAATAATAAGCTTAAAATAAGTTTAAAAGTACTTATTCAAACGATTGCTTTGATTAAAAAAATACAACCAGATGTGACTCATTATCACCTGATTGAAGGATTTCATACTATAATCATTCCCATCATAAGTTCATTTTGTAAAAACAAAAATGTGGTTACCATCCATACCCGAAAAAATTATTACTACCTCAACGGATTAAAAAATATATTGTTAAAAAACATAGAACGATGGATATTTACCTTAAGCAGAGCTATTGTTATTGCAGTGTCAAAGATAGAATATAATTTTCTTCAAAGAATATTTAATACCAGCAGGCTAATTTGTATAAATAATGGAATTGATGTAGACTTTTTTTCTACAAAAAATTTGGATGCGTATACAAGGGAAAATTTTGGATTATCCGATAATGATTTTATTGCGGTGATTGTGGCAAGATTGAGTAAGGTAAAAAATCAAGAGTTGGCAATAAAGGCATTACCCGTTGTCTTAAAAAGTATACCTAGTGTAAAACTGCTCTTGGTTGGTAAAAGAGGAGATCAAGAAGAAAATTACAAAAAATTAGTAAAAAATTTAAAGTTGGAACAAAATGTAATTTTTCTTGGAGAATTTGATGATGTTAGACCTATTTATAATATTTCCAATCTTGGGCTTTTGATTTCAACAAAGGAGGGACTAAGTATTACTTTACTGGAGATGATGAGTATGGGCTTACCGGTTATCCTTAGTGATATCCCTGAATTTCGTAATCTCTTCCCCAAACATAATAATATCCCCTTTGTAGATCCTTATAATCCTGAACAATTAGCTAAAGTTATTATTGATTTATATTACGCTCCAGCTAAAATGAAATCATTAGGTGCATTCCTTCGAGAGTATGCTGAAAAAGAATTTAGTATAGACAAACAAGTAGAAAAACATGTTAATTTGTATAAAAAATTAATTGGAGGTAAGATATGAAAAAAGCACTGGTTTGCGGTGCCGGTGGATTCATTGGTAGCCACTTGGTGAAGCGGTTAAAAGAAGAAGGATACTGGGTAAGAGGCATAGATTTAAAATATCCTGAATTTTGGGAAACTTTTGCTGATGATTTTATTATTGGTGATTTACGGGATCCGGTAATTTGTCGTTATGCTACCGATATCCGCTTTGATGAGGTGTATCAATTGGCTGCAGATATGGGTGGTGCAGGTTATCTATTTACTGGAGAAAATGATGCTGATGTTATGCACAATTCAGCCATGATTAATTTAAATATATTGGAAGCATGTCATAAGAGAAATATTAAGAAAATCTTTTATTCCTCTTCGGCATGTGTCTATCCTGAATATAACCAGATGGATCCAGATAATCCCAAAACCTCAGAGGATTCTGCCTATCCGGCTGAACCGGATAGCGAATATGGATGGGAAAAGTTATTTAGCGAGCGCTTGTATTTTGCATTTCAACGAAATTATGGGATGGATGTCCGAGTGGCACGTTTTCATAATATTTATGGCCCTTATGGTACATGGGAAGGAGGAAGAGAAAAGGCACCTGCTGCTATTTGTAGAAAAGTAGCCATGGCCAAGGATGGAGATGAGATCGAAATTTGGGGTAGTGGTAATCAAACACGATCTTTCCTTTACATTGATCATTGCGTAGAAGGTATCCGCCGTTTGATGGAAAGTGATTTTAATGGACCAGTTAATATTGGATCTGAAGAATTGATTTCCATCAATGATTTAACAAAAATGGTTATTGAAATATCTGGTAAAAACGTGCGAATTAAAAATGTGCCCGGACCGGAAGGAGTTAAAGGACGGAATTCAGACAACAGATTAATTAGAGAAAAATTGAATTGGGAGCCGAATTATCCACTACGAAAAGGAATGGAAATTACTTACAAATGGATTAATGAACAAGTTCAAAAAAAATATGGGACCCAAAAATGAAAAATGCGTTATTTAACTTTTTAACTCAGAAACTCAATATAGAAAATGTAACAGCAATAAATGGGCAAGTCCCCTCGTCAATATCAAAGTTTTTTAAAAACCTATGCAGATTTAAAGGATTGTTGGAGAACAAAACATACCATTTTGAATGCCGCTTTACGGATGATCAAACCATACTTGACCTCAATCTTGTGGATTTTATTCCATTTTATGAAAATGGAATACATAATCTTCATACAGAAAATTTTTGTATTATTTATTTTTGCGATTTTGATTGGGAGGAAAAGGATCAATTACATCGAACAATAACAAATGAAAAATTTATTCTTTCAAATCATACAAAAGAGATAAAACATATTTATTTATTTAGAAAATTTTGGAAACCTCACATTTACCTGGAACCCACATTGACAAAGCCATTCCCTGTTCCAGAATTTAACAAAAGAGACCCAGAATCGCGATTTATTATGGGATATCGATCAAAAGGTTTATTTAAAAAAAATACTGATAATTTACCACTTATTTCTATTGTTATGCCCACATTTAATAGTGAAAAGAGCATTGAACAATCCATCCAATCGGTTATTTATCAGAACTATACCAATTATGAATTGTTGATTGTAGATGGTTTGTCCACTGATAGCACTTTAGACATTGTGAAAAAATATGAAAAATATATAGATGGCGTGATTTCTGAAAAAGATAAAAATATTTTTGATGCCATCAATAAAGGGACCTACGTCTCAAGGGGAGAATACTCTGTATTTTTAGGCTCAGATGATTTGTTAATGCCTTTTTCGTTAGAAAAAATTTACGAAAATATTTGTAAAGTAGGATATTTTGATTACTTTTGGGGAGATATGTTAACTTTAAAGGAAAATAAGGATATTTTATATAAAAAGTGCTTTTTAAAATCTAAAAATTATGGAGAATTTTTTATTTCTCATCCATCTTTATATATTAGAAGAAATGTTTTTGTATATTTGGGTGGATTTAATATTAATTATGATATCTGTGCTGATGCAGATTTTGAACTAAAATTAATAATTAATAACAAAAAAGGTTTTAAAATACATAAACCAATGTGTGTTTTTAGAAGTGGTGGAAATTCAAAATTTCAGTTACATAATATTTACCAGGTAAAAAAAATTTTTTCTAGTTATAACGCAAAATTAGGATTAAAATATTATAAATTTGCAATTAAATCTTATTTAATTTATGTATTGAGGATAATTATTGGTGATAAATATTATAAGAAAATAAATAAATTTTTTAATTAAAATTAGAGGATTATAATTGATATTTATTTATTATTTATTATTTTTTATATTTTTTTTAATTTTAATAAAGAAAAAAAAAGAATTTATTTATTATTTACCAATTTTTTTTATAATTACTGAATCAAGTTTTACTTATTTTTCTAGCCTTAGTTTTGCTACATTTTATAGAGTTATTATGATTTTACTTTTTTTTTATTATATAAAAGATAAAATTAAATTTGATCCATTGTCTAAAGTTATTATTATTTTTTTAATTTTTATTTTATTTGAGACTATAATATCCAGTGAATTCTTATTTTCTTTTAAAAATACATTAAAAGTCATATTATCCATGATGATGTTCACTGTCGGTTATCATTTAATAAACGATATTAATCAATATAATAAATTAATAAAATCTATTCACTCCATTATAATTTTATCATTAATATTTGTTGTTTTTGGTTATGTCTTTAAAATAGGAAGACCACTTGAATATACTTTTACCGAAGGAGAAGAAGATATTATAGGTTTATTAGGATCTGGAGGTTTATATCCCGGAGCTGTTGCATTATCAATTCTACCAATATCAATAAATTTAATTAAAAAAAGAAGCCAAAGAGTAATATTCGTATTTCTAAGTATAATTTTTTATATTTTTATTTTGTTAAATGTTAGAAGAACTGCCATAATTTTACCTTTAATTGGATTTTTTGTTATTATAATTTTTAATGAAATAAAATTTAAATTTTTAATAAACATAATATTAATTTTTTTGATTTTATTAATAATGTCTCCTTTTTATAAAGAAACGTTGATTCAAAGAATAGAAATTAGAAATAAACAAAGAGAAAATGAATTAACTTCTGCAAAATTTTATGAAAAAGAACAGAGATATTTGGAAAACATTATTCTTATACAAGAAATATTTTCTTCAAGTGATCCAATAAATGCTTTATTTGGTATAAATAATAATATATTTGCAAACAATGTTAAAAATAACAAAATAATAGGTAGATTATATCATTCTGATACAGCTGTTCTTTTATATGGAGGAGGTATAATAGGTTTTTTTCTTTATTTTTTTGTTATTTACAAATTGTTTATCTGGATCTTTAAATTCAAGACACATAATTCGTTAGGAAAAGAATATTTTATAATTTCTTTAATTTTACTTTTACAAACTGTTTTTATAATCTTTAATGGAAGTTTGACATTATTTGCATATAAATCAGTTACTTATTTGTTATTAGGTGCTACATTACATATGCAAAAGAATATTTATTATCTAGAAAAAGTAAAAAAATAATATTCTAATGGGAGCATTTTTTATTTTTCATAAAGAAAGTGATATTTCTGAATCAAGTGTTTTGAAATTTTATTTGAAAAAAGGATTAAATGATCCTTTCATTTTTGAAATAGGTAATTATAAACTATTTCTCTTTAGAAAAAAAATATTACAATTAAAAAATTATTATCAAAAGGGAGATTATTACATTTTTTCCTGCGGTTCATTATTTTATAAAGGGTTAAGTTATCGAGAAAGTTTACAACACTTATTACAAGATTTTATCAAAAGAGATGTCGATCCTCAAAGTTTATATGGCAATTATGTTTTATTTTTTTACAACAGTATTTCTAAAAAAATATATTTTAGTATAGATCCTGCATTTATTAAGGATGTTTATTTTGATCCAATTAACAAAATTATATCTACTGACTTTCTTGCAATCTTAGAAGCATCTTCTGTGCAAAAAAATCTTAACATATTGGCAATTTTTGAGAATTTAATTACAGGAAACTTGATACCACCTGATACTTATGTTAACGGAATTCAAAGATTAGACAGGATAAATATTTTTGATATAGAATCACATTTCCCTGGATTAAAAGTAAAATTATTTTTCCCTGAAATTGTAAATAAAATTCATAGTTATAGGGAAGCAATTAATCACGCAAACAAAATGTTATCTAATTATTTTAAATCTGCAAAAAATATTGCAGATGAATTCGGGGCACATATAGGATTAACCGGTGGTTTTGACAGCCGTCTTTTATTAATGCACGCAAAGAGAAAATTTTCTAAACTTTTAACCAACTCATTTTGGCGCCCTAATTCAATTGAATATATAAATGCAAAAAGCTTAGCAACATTTGCGGGGATAAGTTTTTATTCTTTTGAAAATGATAGGTTTAATTGTCCACCATTGCAGGAAATGTTAGAACAGAGTTATTATTTTTTTGATGGGCAGATTCGTTCAGAAAACTATTGGGATGAAGAATTTAATTTGGCTGAATATACAATCAGACTGTCTTGCGAGCATTTTGTGGGTTTTCATGGCAGTGGCGGCGAACAATACCGCAACTTTGATAGGCTAATTAAAAAATTATCATTATCAGAATTTATTAAATATGATCTGTTATTAAAGAAATTTGGAAATGTTTTTAAAGATAAAAAATTATTTTATGCTTTATATAAAAACCTCGAGCAAAAACTTAAACGATTAATTGATTTTCCTGATAATAAGATTGGTTTACTCGAACTTAAAAAATATCAAAATGAAATATGGAATACAGCAAACCGAACAAAGAGAGTAAATGTTTTAAATCAATTACAATTTTATTTTTCACCATTTACGGAATATCAAATATCACACTCAGCTTATGCATATGTTCCTTTTCTCGGAAATTCTTTGTCTTTCCAAATTGATATGATGCGTTCATTTGATCCTGAACTTTCATCAGTCATAACGAATTATGGTTTCTCTATTTTGGATGGAGAACCATTCTATTTTAAGTTAATTCCATATATTGTAAATTTATTGCCAAAGCCATTTTTGGCATTTTTTTTTCAAAAAATTAAAAATAATAATGTTAAAAAAACGATTACTATAAATTTTCAAAGTAACTTTATGAATCAAATAAAATCAAAAATATCTTTTGATAAAATTACAAATCATGAGGATTTAAAAAAAATGTTATTGGCTTTTGATTTTTTATTATTAAAATTTGAGGAAAGAAATATAATTAATACAAATTATTAATTATGTACGATTTTTTTAAATTTATACTAACAACATTCTATGATAAAGTAAAAGAAAATTCTTTAAAGAGAAAAATTAATCAACTTTATAAATCTGTTTCTATTGTAAATATTCCTATAAATATAAAAAAGAAACATTTAGAGCTTTATAAAAAATTTAATGTTAATTGTTCTACACGATGGCTTGAAGTGTATAGTTCAATTAGTGAAATAGTAGACTATAGGTATATTAGTGAAATAAATTATTATATACATGTTGAACCAATATTAAATAATCGATCGTTCAGTGAAGCTTATTGTGATAAAAATTTTTATCATAAATATTTGGATAATGCCTTATTACCCCGTGTATATATTCGCAACATTGAAGGTGTGTATTACGATGAAAAATATGAATATATAAAAAATTGTGAAGAAATATTTACACATATACCTAAGGATATTGAAAAAATTATTGTCAAAAGAGCTGTAGATTCGGGGGGTGGTAAGGATGTATATTTATATAAAAGAGATGGAAATGAATGGAGGGAATTAGAGCATAATAAAAAATTATATTTAAATTCATTGGATTCCATATTCAAAAAAAACTTTTTAATTCAAGAATATATAAATCAGCATCCTTTCTATGCTCAATTTAACTCATCATCGGTTAATACTGTTAGGGTTTTAACTTATCGTTCTGTAAAAACAAATGAAATTATTCCACTTCAAGCTGTTCTTCGTATAGGGAAAAGGGGTTCAATTGTTGATAATCAGGCGTCAGGTGGTATTGCCTGTGGAATAAGGCAAGATGGATCATTAAATAATTTTGCAGTAAATAAAAAAGGTGAAAAATTTACAAACTTTCAAGGAATCAATTTTAATCAAATTGGTAAAATCTATAAATATCAAGAAATTATCAAAATTGCGTTAAAAATTGCTAAATATTTTCCATATCATCGCTTATTAGGTTTTGATTTTTGCGTTGATTCATTAGATAAAATACGATTAATCGAGATTAATAATCGCAATAATGAAATAAATTTTTTCCAGATGAGTAATGGACCACTTTTTAGAGAATATACTGAGGAAGTTATTTCCTATTGCATTGATAAAAAAAGAACTTTTTGTTTTGATTATGAATTTTAAAATCGCCAAAATTTGTGGAATATTTTATATTAAAGTATAATAAGTATAATATTAAAGGTGTTCAAATTTTTGTTTAATTTTTTGTTTGATATTTTTTCAAAAGTTAAATAAATTAATTCAATATTTTATAGAATTGAAGATTTATGAAAATAATTTTTCCTATCTATGTTTACTTAACAAAACTGAAAATTCGATAAGCGATTTAAGTTATAATTTTTCAGTAGTTTATATTAATATCATGCAACCGAAAAGCAAAATGCTTATATAATATTATGCCAATTTCAAGTAATAACATAATTATTTTAACTGATTATAAGGGCTTCTTTGGTTCTAAACAAAAAAGCAGAATTTATCGTGGAGGTATGGATTTAGAGAAAATTTTCAATTATTTTAATGATTATGGGTATACAGTAAAAATAATGAATTTTTGTAATATTAATTATGAAGAAATAGTAAAAGAAAAACCAATTATTTTATATACATCTTCAGAAGATAAAGAAGGTTTTTATAAATCATTTATTGAAGATATTATTTATCATTTGGAGCAAAGTAATCTTTTGGTCATACCTAAATATGTATATTTACATACACATAATAACAAGGTTGCAATGGAATTATTGAGGCAAAGATGTAAATATAATCCGATACATACAATCCATTCTAAAGTTTTTGGGTCACTTGACGAATTAAAACAAAATATGCATCATTTTAATTATCCAGTTGTAATTAAATCTGCTTTAGGGGCAATGAGCAAAGGGGTTGCAAAAGCAACTAATCCTAAAGAACTATTAAGTAAAGCAAAAAAAATTTCGCGATCTTTTGATATATTACATGATATCAAAGAATTGTTAAGAAAAATTAAATATGGAAATAAATATAAAAGAGAATCTCTTTACCGTAAAAAATTTATTGTTCAAAATTTTATTGAAGGATTAGAAAACGATTGGAAAGTGTTGGTATATGATAAAAAATGCTATGTTCTTTTTCGGAGAAATCGTAAAAATGATTTTCGTGCTAGTGGAAGTGGTAGATTCATTTTTACTAAAAATATTCCCTCAGGCATTTTGGATTTTGCATTAAAAATTAAAGATTATTTCAATGTTCCAAATATTTCTTTAGATATTGGATACGATGGTGATAAATTTCATTTACTTGAGATGCAGTTTCTTTATTTTGGGACACTTACCATTGAATTTTCACCTTTTTATTTTGAATTATATAATGGAAAATGGTTAATAAAAGAAGAAAAATCTGATCTCGAAAAAGTATATGTAGATAGTATTGTTAAGTTTCTAATAGAAAATAAATAAGATGAGAATATTATTCGTTAGTTCTGGAAATAATAAATTTGGAATTTCACCTATTGTATATAATCAAGGTGAGTCCTTAAGAAAGCATGGTATTGAAATAGATTATTATGCTATTAAAGGCAAAGGATTTTTTGGATATTTAAAAAATATTCCAAAAATTAGAAAATCAATAAAAAATGGAAATTATGATTTAATACATGCCCACTATGGAATAACTGGAATAGTTGCTTTATTTGTCAGAACTTCACAAAAGATAATTGTATCCTTTATGGGAGACGATTTAATTGGGTCTGTGGGAAAAAGTGGAAAATATACTACTATTAGTAAATTATCTTCTTATTTAAATAAATTTTTTTCTAAATATTGCTATGATTATATAATCGTTAAATCACAGACTTTATATAATAAACTTGGGATCAACGAAAAAACAATTGTTATTCCTAATGGAGTAAACATAGAAGAGTTTTATCCAATAGCTAAAGATATTGCGAAAGAAAAAATTAATCTAAATAAAAATTTACGTTATATAATATTTATTTCTAATCCGAATAGACCCGAAAAAAATTACAAGCTTGCAGTTCAGGCATATAATAATCTTCGTTTATTTGATGTAAAATTATTAACAGTTTATGATGTTTCTCATTCTTTATTAAATTATTATTATAATGCTGCCGAATGTTTATTATTAACTTCCTATCACGAAGGTTCTCCTAATGTTATAAAAGAAGCTATGGCTTGTAATTGTCCTGTTGTATCTACAGACGTCGGTGATGTAAGATGGTTATTTGGAAATGAACCAGGGCATTTTATCACAACCTTTGACCCACAAGATGTTGCGGAAAAAATAAAGGATGCTTTAGATTTTTCTAAAAAGTATGGCCGTTCAAGTGGCAGAAAAAGAATTATTGAACTGGGACTTGATGTTGATACTGTTGCAAAAAAAGTTATAAATGTTTATCAATTTGTGTTAACAAATCAAAAAAGGTAACTTTAATGTGCGGCATCTGTGGAGTAATTAATTTTAATAACCAGTCTATACCCAAAAACCATATCAGAAAAATGATGCAAAGAATAAAGCATCGGGGTCCGGATGACGATGGCCTTTTATTAGAGGACCAGATTGGCCTTGGATTTGTACGCCTAAGTATTCTGGATTTATCCCATTTGGGCCATCAACCCATGTTTGATGATAGCGGACGCTTTGTGATTATTCATAATGGTGAAGTGTATAATTATCTTGAATTGAGAGAAGAATTAAAAAAAGTGGGATTTTCCTTTAAATCTAATACTGATACAGAGGTTATTTTAAAATCTTTTATTCATTGGGGAGAATTATGTCTTGATAAATTTAACGGTATGTGGGCTTTTGCTATATATGACAGGGAAAAGAAAGAACTGTTTATATCCAGAGATCGATACGGGATTAAACCTCTCTATTATTACCTTGACCAACAATGCTTTATTTTTGCGTCTGAAATTCCTGCCATTTTGGAGGTATTAAATCAAAAACCCGATCCCGATTATCAAGCTATTTTTGACTACCTGGTTTTTAATCGCACCGATCATACACAAGACACTTTTTTTAAACAGATTAAAAAACTGCAACATGGCCATTGTCTTAAAGTGACCAGCGACGATTTTAAAATAACAAATAAGAATGGATGGGAAAAATTATCATCAAGAGTTTATATAAAGAAGTGGTATGATTTAAGAAAAAGAATTGAACAAGCTAAAGGATTTCAGAGTCCAGAAGAATTTAGAGAAACTTTTAGCTCTGCTGTTGGCTTAAGGCTTCGCAGTGATGTACCGGTGGGTGTGTGTTTAAGTGGTGGATTGGATTCTTCCAGTATTGTATCCATTCTGCTGCATGATTTCCAAAAAAAAGATATTAATACTTTTTCAGCTGTATATCCAAAAGGTCAGTTTGGTGACGAATCTGAATTTATTCAAGAGTATCGCCCCCATATTAAAAATATGCATTTTATCACACCATCTGCCGATACCCTTTTGAATGATTTAGATTCCTTTATCAAAGCTCATGGCGAACCAGTTCCATCTACTTCGCCATATGCTCAATTTAAAGTAATGGAATTGGCAAAAGATCACGTCAAAGTAACTTTAGATGGTCAGGGGGCGGATGAAGAGCTGGCAGGATATCATTACTTTTATGGTTTATTTTTTAAAGATCTATTACGTAAAATGCGATTGGTCAAATTATCGTCGGAAATTGTTCACTATGTGATCAATCATCATTCACTATATGGTTTGAAAACTTTCCTTTACTTTCTCTTGTCAAAAGAATTGCGAACTAAATTACGTGTAGCTGAAAAAGGTTATTTAAGTAATCAATTCTGGCAGGAATTTGCTTCACATAATACCATTGCCGGGACGCTTTACGGTTCCATTTCCCTTAAGGAAGCTTTACTGGACCACTTTGAATACAAATTGGAACATTTATTGAAGTGGGAAGACCGCAATTCCATGTGGTTTTCTTTGGAAGCCCGTGTACCTTTTTTAGATTATCGGTTAGTTGAAAATACTCTCGCAATGGATGGGACACATAAAATTAACAAAGGGATGACGAAATTTATATTGAGAGAAGCAACCAAAGGAATTCTGCCTGAAAAAATCCGCCGCAGAAAAGATAAGATTGGATTTGGTACACCACAAGATGAATGGTTCAGGACCTCTGGCTTTAAAATTTTTATTATTGACTTATTAAATTCGAGTGAATTCCAGAAACGAAAAATAATTGATAATAAAAAAGCTCTTCAATTATATGACCAACATCTCCAGGGTAAAATAAATATTGCTAAAGAAATCTGGAAATGGATTCATTTGGAATTATGGATGAAAAATTTTCTTAATTAAGGCTATACAATTTTAAAATTGGAAACAAAGTTAATGATAAACAAAAAGTACTTGATATATTTTATCAATTTGGTGATTGCATTTTTTTCGTTTTTATTCTTTTATTAATATATTTCAGGTCAAATATTTTTGAATGAGTATTTAAAAAGAACGGAGGCATTATTACATTTATCTAGTAACTATAAAAATCAAGAAATTATTGCTATTAGAAACCATATTTTAAATGATATTGATTTTACCTCACCTCACGTAGCAAAGGCAAGACCGAAGATAGGATGGTCTGTAAAGGAAATAATTAAAAAGCGGGAAGGTCTATGTGGGGAAGGTGCAAGATTGTTGTTTCATATATTAACAAAAAGAGGTATTAATTCTCGAAGAGTATATCTTCATGGCAATACGACTCTCCATGTTATTTTAGAATGCAAAATAAATAATAAATGGGTTCTTTTAGAGACTATAAATGGGCCTGGAGACGATTTTAAAGATCATTTAGATTCGCTATCCGTGGGTATTAATAATCTTTTCTCTTTCGGACCTTATCGTTATTATGTAGTGCCAACTGAATTCACAAAGAAGTTTGGTTTTAATAATTTTAGTTATCTGCCCTTAAATGGTTTATTTAATAATTCATTACTTAAGACTGAAATTTACGTACATAGGCCACTTCCATATATAATAAATTATTTATTAGAAAGTCCAGAATTAGCTAAGGCTTTTTTTGGTTTTGTCTTGTTATTTTTATTAAATGTAAAAATGCTAATGAGTAAAATTAGAGGTCATAGTTTCTATGGAAAAAAGCAAGTATAGAATTATTAGAATAATGTCGGATTTAGAATTACCAAGCTGGCGCTTATTTTTAAATAAACAAAAAAACTCATCTTTTTTTCATTCACCCGAGTATTTTAATGCACTAGCAAAATGCAATTCGATAGAACCAATTGGAATCATTGTTGTCAATAATGTTAATGAGATTGTAGGTTTGGCAATTGGTGAAAAAAGCGATGAATTTTCGATATTACCCTATATTTCAAGACGCACTATTTTTTATGATGCGCCTTTATATTCTGATTTATTTGCATTAAAAATGATTCTTGATTATTTGTCTAAATGTAACTGTGGTATTTTCATACAAATACGTAATTTTTACCCACTAGATTACGAAACTTTGCAAATATATAAGCAGTATGGTTACAATTATGTTGACCATTTAAACTGTTATATATTATTAGAAAATGATCTTGAAATAATATTTAAAAATTTTAAAAAAGATAAACAAAAAGGAATTATTAAAGCTGAACAAAAATACAAAATAAAAATTATGGAGTTTGATGATATTAAGCATGCGGTAGAATTATTTTATAGTTTTCAGAAAAGCTTATTTAAAAAGAAAAGGCATGCCTACAAATCAAAAGAGTATTTTTATAATCTTGCCTCAGTGGCTAAACAGTATGTTCATATTGCATTCGCTGTTCACGACGGTCAACCAATTGCTGTTCAATTATACATAGTATATGGAAATCGCATCACTGCGTTTTATACTTCAACTTTGTCTAACTATCGGAATCTTCATGCTGGGGATTTGTTAGTATGGTATATGATAAAAAAAGGTAAACAGATGGGATTGAAAGTTTTCGATTTTGGAGGTGGAGGAAATCCGCATAAATCTTATTCTCCACGTTTCTATAAAGAGAGATTTAATCCTATTTTTGAAAATGTTGGAAGATTAACAATGCCAAAATCTCCCTTTTATAAAATTGCTATCTTCTTATATGATTTAATCTTAAAGAAATAATTTATAGAAAATATGAAAATATTAATCGACATCGGTCATCCAGCGCATGTACACTATTATCGCAATTTGGCAAACGAACTTTTGAAACGCGGGCACTCTGTTTTTTGGAGTGTTAAAGATATCGATGTGGCCAAACAGTTATTGGATTACTATGGTTTTTCATATACGGTCTTACCCAAAAAGTCTGATAGTCTGTTTGGTAAAGTCTGGAAACAGGTCTTATATGATTTCAAACTTTTAAGTTTGTGTCTGAACAACAAAATTGATATTGCCATAGGCACATCGGTTTCCATTGCTCATGTTTCGCGCCTTTCAAAAGTAAAATCCATTATTTTTGATGATGATGATGACGATGTACAACCTTTGGTGACAAAATACGTCAATCCCTATGCTGATGTGTTGCTTTCTCCGGATAGTCTTAAAGGAAAGAGAAAACGAAAAGACACCATTTATTATGCTGGTTATCATGAATTAGCATACCTACATCCAAATCGTTTTAAACCCGATCCAACTGTGCTTGATGACGCTGGCTTGAATTATGGCGAACCGTTTTTTATCATGCGTTTTAATGTATTCAAAGCGCATCATGATATCGGTATTACAGGTTTATCGCTTGAGCAGAAATTAAAATTAATTGAAATCCTTAAACCACATGGTAAAATATTCATAACTACTGAGCGGGAGATAGAGCCAGAGCTTGCGAATTATCACTTAAAAATGAGTCCTTATAAGATTCATTCGCTCATGTACTACGCTACAATGTTTATCGGTGATAGTCAAACTATGACTTCTGAAGCAGCAGTATTAGGCATTCCATCCTTGCGATGTAATTCATTTGCCGGGAAAATTTCCTATCTGGAGGAAGAAGAACATCGTTATGGGCTAACTTTTGCTTTTACTCCAGACAGATTCGATGATATGCTTAAGAAGCTCGATTGGCTTCTTGCTATGCCTAATTTGAAATCTGAATGGAAACGACGTCAGCAAAAGATGCTGGCAGACAAGATTGACGTTACTGCTTTTTGGCTTTGGTTCGTTGAAAATTATCCGGAGAGCGCCAGAATTATGCGAGAGAAGCCTGAGTTTCAGTATAATTTTAAGTGAAGCGTGTGTTATGTTGAATTGTTGAACTGTTGAATTGTTGAAGTGATTTTTTGAAATTATATAGTTTATGAAAAAAAAATATAAAGTTTATAAATTTTCATTTGAAAGATTAAGAGTATGGAAGAATTCGAGAGAGTTTGTTTTAGCAGTGTATCAAATAACCGAAAAATTCCCATCACATGATAGATTTGGGTTGGTTGATCAAATCAGACGGGCAGCGATTTCTGTTCCGGCAAATATTGCAGAAGGAAGCTCCAGATTTTCTGCCAGAGACCAAGCATATTCTACAAATATGGCTTAAAGCAGTTTAATGGTAGTCTTGAGCCACTTTTATCTGGCTATGGATTTGAAATATATAAATGAAGAAATCATGGATAATTTAAATATAAAACATTTGAAGTTTCTAACCAATTGAATGCATTAATAAAATCCCAAATCGAAAATAAATAAACAATTCAACAAAAATCTAAAATGGATTTTACCTTAAAAACATTCAGAACCTTTTTGGGAGCATTGCTTGACCGGAATTATAGGTTTGTAATGTTAACATCCTATTTGCAACATTCATCTTTTCAACAAAATTCTTTCAACTCTTTCGCAGCTTCTTTAGAAGATCAACAATTCATCAATTCAACAAATCAACAAATAATTATATTAAGGCACGACGTCGACCTTCACCCACAAAACGCCTTGCAAACTGCCCTCATCGAACATGAGCTGGGGATAAAAGGAACTTATTACTTCCGGGTGGTCCCCGAGAGTTTTGACCTCAGGATCATGCAAAAGATTGCCGGATTGGGGCACGAAATTGGTTATCATTACGAGGATGTAGATTTAGTTTATAAGCGACTTAAAAAAGAAGGTAAAATTAAAGTTGATAATGATACGTTAATAGATTTAGCATATGAAAGTTTTTGTAAAAATTTAGAATTTTTTAGGAAATATTTTGATATAAAAACTATATGTATGCATGGATCACCTCTTGGTAAATATGATAATAAGATAATCTGGAAAAAATATAATTATAAAGAACTTGGCATTTTAGGTGAACCTTATTTTGATATTGATTATGATGAATTTGCTTATTTTACAGATACTGGTAGAAGATGGAATGGCGATAAGGTTAGTCTGAGAGATAAAGTAAATTCAGTTTATAATTTTAGATTTAAGTCGACAAAACATTTAATTGATAACATTGATTCATTACCAGATAAAATTTTAATTACAATTCATCCAGAAAGATGGAGTAATAATTTATTCATTTGGGTTAGAGAATTAGTATGGCAAAATTTTAAGAATGTTATAAAGTTTGGATTAAATCAATACAAGAGATTAGAAATAAAAAATTATTGAATAGATTATATTTTATTATGAAAGCCCGCCAGGTATTTAATTGATTTTTTTAATGCAGGTATTAGGAGCTAAAATACATTAAATAATAAAATTGTGAATAATAAACTTGGTCTTTTAGCTTTTGCTTCAATCTATTTTATCTTTGGTCTTATCTCTCTTTCCCACAATAAAATGAAAATAGATGAATTTTATAATCATTATCCAACCGTTACTAATATAAATAATTATGGTCTGAGTACAGTTAGTGATACAGGTAAATACATTGCTGCAAATAACCCATTACCTTATTTTCTGACTGTATTACCAGCCAGAATATTTGGTATAAAATTATCTTTAAGATATTTACGCATTTTTAATACTTTAGTTTCATTTTTTACTATTCTATTAATTTTCTTTTTATTGATTAGATTAAAAACCAACTTTGTTCTAGAAAAAACATTAATAATATTTTTTTTCCCATATTTTCTTAAACCATCTTTTACCTATTATATGGCCATTTATGGCCTTTTATTTTATATTTTATTTATAAAGTTTCTCTTAAATGAAGAAAAAAAGTATTTATTATCCGGGATTTTTATTGCTTTAGCGATCTTTTCACAGCAATTTTACTTATCTATTTATTTTGGAATGGTCTTCATTTTGTTAGTTAATTTATTTCAAAATAAATTGAAGTGGAGTGAATTAGCGAAGTTTACCCTGCCAACTATTTTACTTTTTACACCTTTAGTCTATATCTGGAAGGGTGTTGTACCCCCTTCATTTAATTTTCACAGTGTTGGAATTGACTTAACTAAAATTACCTCAGTTTTTGTTTCCACCGGAGTAATATTTCTACCATTTGTATTTTATGAGTTAATCCGAAAAAGAGATTATTTTTTATCAAATAGGCAAAACTTCAAGATACTTGTCTTTCTTTTAATTATTGCCATAATTTTTGCGTTTTTATTTTATCCTGATCTTGAAAAAAAGGGTGGATATGGAAAAATAACAGGAATTACTTTTAATTTTCTTTATTCAGTTGAACAATTTAATTTTTTATTAGCATTTTTATTAAAAGTTTTATTCATTTTTACAGCGCTTACGGGTATGTCTTTAATATTTTTCCCACAAAATATTGTTAATGGTAAGCAGTTAAAATTAAAAGATTATTTGAAAAATTTATTATCTCTAAATGCGATAAATCTTTTAAAGATTTTAATTTTTTTCTTTGCCTTAGGTTTTTCATTTAATATTTTATTAGCTGAAAGACATTTATTGCCTTTAATTGTAACAATATTGTTGTATCACTTTATAAATTTTAACAATTTGTTGATTCTGAGGTTAACTCTTGGTGCATATATTCTGGTAGGTTCAATTTACTTCTATTATTATTTATTTATTCAGGAATCATTTTAATTTTCAATCTATAAAACTTATAAGTACTATGTATTTTGTTTTTTTAGTTTTTGAGATACTATTGTTCGTTTCATCTTTTTCTTTAACACAGATATTTCATCTATCTGTGGTGAAAAGGGAAGAATTTTTATTTTTAACTCCCATATTAATCAGCACAGTTGTTCTTAGTTCGTTTGTTAGTGCTAAGTATAAATTTTTGAAAAAAAGGGATTTTAGTTTATCAAAGCAAAAGTTGTTGATCTCTTTAATGTTAAATTTAATTTTAATAATGATTGCTTATAAAGCATTTGACTTAGAAGCATATCAACGAATTCAATTAATGGTTGCTTTGTTTGTTGGTTATTTCATAGAGTTATTGTTTTTAATTTTAAAGGACTGGAAATCATTAATAGGACTATTAAAGAAAAATTTGTCTTTAATATCTATATGGTTATTTTTATTGGATTTTCTTTTAATTACAGGTATTTTTTATCTAAGATTTATTAAGAGACATAATTTAGAACTTAATTTTTTAATTATTAGCACTATATCAATTTATTTTGCATGGTTCAGTGGTGGAATAGTCTGGCATCACTTTTCCTCAAAAATTGATAAAAATTACCTTACCTATATCTGGCAGTATATTAAAGATTATTTTTATTTAATTTTAGTTGTTTTATTTATAGCAGTCTCTTTTATGCTGCCACAAGATTTATTCTATGGCTTAATAAATGTTTCTTTAATATATGTCTTTTTATCATTCCTGTTTTTCACCCTCAGGTTCTTTAAAAATATCCCACCAAAGGAAGATATAAACAGAATTAAATTTATTAGAGCTACTGATATTACAGATACAGATAAAATTGGGAATTTATTGTTTAAAGGCGAAAAATATTCATTAAACGGATACGCAGGTAATTTTAATCCTCTTGTTAAAAATCTTAAAGAGATTTATCTCAAGGATTTTCCTAAATTATTTGAATTTGTAAACTCAAGATTAGATTTAAATGCCATTGATTTAAACAAGAGCTTTATACTACGTTCAAGAGATCAATATAATGTGGATGTAATAAACAATAATTCATTACAGTTTTTCATGAATCTTCATCCAATCAATGATATAAGAAGAATTAATTACTATTTGATAAGCGTTAATCAAAGATTACAATCAGGGGGAGTGTTAGTTTGTTGTTTTCAATCAATAACTCAGAGATATACAACAATCTTTAGAAAATATCCATACTTTTTAGCGCTTTTTATTTACTTTCTGGATTTTGTATGGAACAGGGTTTTTCCAAAACTTCCAATAATTCAAAAAATATACTTTTATATCACAAAAGGGAAAAATAGAGCTTTGCCTCTAGCAGAAATGCTGGGTAGGTTAGTTTATTGTGGTTTTAATTTTATAGATTTCAAAGAAATTAACAATTTGACTTATATAATTGCTTATAAAGATCGGGAACCATTACAGGACGAAAATCCATCTTATGGTCCTTTCTTTAAAATGCGCAGGATTGGAATGAATAATAAAATAATTTATGTTTATAAATTTAGAACTATGCATCCATATTCCGAATACATTCAATCGCTAATCTATGAGTTATTTAATGTTAAAGAAGGGGGAAAGTTAAAGAACGATTTTAGAATAACTTTCTGGGGTAAAATACTGAGGAAAATCTGGGTTGATGAGTTACCAATGTTGATCAATTTTTTTAAAGGGGAGCTAAAACTGGTTGGTGTGAGACCATTATCTAAACATTATTTTAGTTTATATCCTGATGACTTGAAAGAACTTCGAATTAAAACAAAACCCGGTTTAATACCTCCATTTTACTACGATTTGCCCAAAACAATGGATGAAATTTTTGAAAGTGAAAGAAAGTATCTGGAACGCTACTTCAAAAATCCCTTAAAAACTGATTTTGAATATTTTGTCAAATGTGCCTATAACATTATCTTTAAAAATGCAAGGAGTCAATAGTTGGAGCTTTATAAAAATATAATTTGTATACTAACTTTTTATTTAAATATTGATACATTATTAAAATTTTAATTTTAATAAATAAACAAATAAAAAGAGAACAATATTGAAAGTAAGATCTTTTGAAAAGGTTGCAAAAATAAAAAAGACTATAAAAAACGATAATAATATTAATTTAATCTCAAAATCCCTGAGCTCATTAAAGTATTTGAATATTTTATAAAAAATAATCAATGTTAATATAATCCCAATGATACCTGCTTCTGATAAAATCTCAAAGAAAAAGTTGTGGGGATATTTTAATTCTAAACCAATATTTGTTCCGGAAATTTTCGAGTTAAAACTTCCCAGACCGATACCAAAGATTGGATTTTCTTTCCATAAATGAAAGGAAATCTTAATAGCCTCTAATCTGGCAAGTATTGATACATCATCAATTTCATTTTTATTTATTAAACTTAACAGCCAGTTAAATCTGTGAATTAAATTTTCTGTAAAGAAAGCGAAAATAAACATAAAAACAAGTATTAAAATAAAAATTTTATTTAACGATAATTTTATTTCTTTTGACTTTACAAAATAGAAGAATATGATAGCTGAAATTAAGAGTGAACTTAATATTCCAGCTCTATAAGCTACATTAATTTGAGCAATGAATATTAAAGTAGCTGATATAATTAAGTAAATTTTATTAGACTTAGTGAGGTTATCATAATTTTTGTACAATAATGATAAAACAATTACATATCCTAAAGTTAATATTCTTCCAGAAAAAACATGACTGAAAAGTTTTATTTCATATCCTTCAGGAGTGAATTTTACAGGCTTAATAAAAATTAAAATTATAGATATTATGGTAATAATTAGGATTGTAAATTGGATAACTAATTTAAAAGCTGAATTTGATTTAATCTGATTATAAGCTTTTATAATGAACCAGAGGTTAAAAAAATTTACAGTTAAAATGGTAAACTTTATTAGTCCAAATTGAGTATTTTTAGACCATAAAATTGAAATTAATAGATAAATTAAAAAACCGAAAAAGATAAAATCATTATTATTAATTTCAATTGATTTTAGGTTGATGTTCTTAATTAAGACAAGTAATAGGAAAAAACCAAACGATATTTTAATTATAATTAATTGATAAGAATTATAATTTGAGATGTTCATTAATAGAAAGTTAATGATTATTAAATTGTATAATAAAAAGTATTTCCAGGTATCTAAATTAAATCTAATTATATTGCTCATAGTTTTTTTTAGATCTAGTATTTATTCACAATATTTACCGGTAAATTTTAATTCAAATATATATGAATTTTTAGACAGGATGGAAATAAAAGGATTGGTTAACTTTCCAACAGAGAGTAAACCTTATTCAATGAAAATGGTTAAACAAGCATTAAGAGAATTACAGGATAAAAGGACTGAATTAAATCGAAATGAAATTAATTATTTGAACTGGTTTAATACTATATACAATTCAAATAATTATTTAATACCTTATAAATATGAAGAGGATAGATTTTATTTTGACTTTACTCCAGTTGCAGGTTATAAATTTGAGATTTTTAATAAAGAATCTGGTTTCAGTAGAGTTGGTGGACTTCGTATTTCTACGATTTATGGGGATAATTTTTCTGGGTATGTTCACCTTCAGGACCGGGGAGAATTTGGAAATTTTATTGATCGTAAAAAAACAATCTCTTTTGAGAGAGGTTATGAGTTTCAATATGAGAAAAATGGAATGGAATATAGTGATGTTTCAGGAGGGATTTATTTAGATTGGGATTGGGCGTCCATAGGGCTTGCTAAAGATTATAATTTATGGGGTCATGGAAATTTTGGAAATGTTATTTTATCCGATAAAGTTAACTCATTCCCATTTATAAAATTTGAATATAATCCTATTAAATGGTTACGATTTAAATACATTTTTGGTTGGTTAAATTCTAAGGTAATTGACTCAAACTATTATTACAATTCTTATCCAGGGTCATTAATTAATGAAGAAAGGTATAATTTTATAAATAAATTTTTTGTTGCAAATCTTTTTACCATTCAACCCTGGAATTCGTTTACTTTCAGTGTGGGAAATTCATTTATTTATAGTGGCAATACTGTTCGATTGGAGACATTCTTACCATTTGCATTTTATAAATATTTAGATAGGGATGTGGGTAAAGGTCAGATCTCTGATGGTAATGGACAATTATTTTTCGATGGTGCCTGGAGATTATTTAATAGAATCAGGATTTATGGGACTTTATTTATTGATGTTATAAGTTTAAGAAAAACTTTTAAAGGTAATTATATTGAAAATTGGTTTGCATATACTCTAGGTGCTAAAAGCGTTGATTTACCCATTAAGAATTTAGTCACAAATATTGAATATACAAAAATTGATCCCTGGGTTTATGAACATAAAGATATTACTACAACATATAAACATTTAAATTACATTTTGGGTCACTGGATAGGACAAAATGCAGACCTGTTATCTATTTCTTTTTCATATTACACTGATTTCAGAGCTCGAGTAAATTTAATATTACAATGGTTGCGAAAAGGAGGAAATGAAGATATTTATTATGCATATAAAGGTAGAGATGAAAAAGAAATTTACTTTTTATATCCACCATTGAGAAAAGATTTCTGGCTAAAGTTTAATATAGATTATGAATTATATCCTACATTGTTATTAAGTGCTAATTATTTTTATTCTAATATAAAAGATGAAGACCAATTTCGAACAGAAAAAATATTTTTAGGGAAAAATCATCACTTAAAAGTTGGATTCAGTTTTGGATTTCCTTATTAAATAAAAACCTAAAAGGGGATTATATTATGAATTATTTCGAAGAATTAAATAAAAAAATAAAAACTAAAAAAATTAAAATTGGAATAATTGGGATGGGTTATGTGGGTTTACCTTTAGCTCTTGAGTTCTCCGGAGCAGGATTTAATGTAACTGGTTTTGATATAGATGTGAATAAAATTCCTTTATTAAACAATGGTAAAAGTTATATTAAGCATATAGATTCAGGAAGAGTTAAAAATGTTGTTGATAAAGGTTACTTTAGAGCAACCAGTAATTTTACTGAACTTGAAGAACAGGATGCTTTAATAATTTGCGTTCCAACTCCTTTGAATAAATATCGTGAACCTGATCTGACATACATTGAAAATACTGCGAAATCTATTTCAGAAAATTTTAGACCTGGACAACTGGTTATTTTAGAGTCATCAACCTATCCAGGTACTACTGAAGAAATAATAAAACCATTTCTGGATAAGCCTACTAATAAAAAATTAAATGGTAAACAATTTGAAGTAGGGAAGGACTATTTTCTTGCTTATAGTCCAGAACGCGAAGATCCAAATAATCCAAATTTTAAAACAAAAGATATTCCTAAGGTTGTAGGTGGTATGACAGAGAATTGCCTCCATTTGGCAAAAAAATTATATGATCAGATTATCGTTAAAACTGTTCCAGTTAGTTCAACTAAAGTTGCAGAAGCGACCAAACTATTAGAAAATATTTACAGGTCTGTTAATATTGCACTTGTGAATGAGTTAAAAATCGTTTTCTCAAGAATGGGAATTGATATCTGGGAAGTAATAGAAGCAGCGAAAACAAAACCTTTTGGTTTTCAAGCTTTTTATCCTGGACCAGGTTTAGGTGGACATTGTATTCCCATCGACCCATTTTACTTAACCTGGAAGGCAAGAGAATATGATGTTAATACAAAATTCATAGAATTAGCAGGTGAAATAAATACATATCAGCCTTATTATGTTGTTGAAAGAGCTATTGAGGTTTTAAATTCTGCTGGTAAAACATTAAATGGTAGCAAGATTTTAATTTTAGGGATGTCTTATAAAAAGAATGTGGATGATTTAAGGGAATCTCCATCTTTGAAATTGTATGAAATATTTACTAATAAAGGAGCAAGTGTGGATTATAGTGATCCATATTTTCCAGAATTGCCAGAATTAAGAAAATATAAATTTAATATAAAATCGGTTGATTTAACTGAAGAAAATTTGAAGAGATATGATCTTGTAGTCCTGAGCACAGATCATGATATATTTGATTATGATTTTATTTTAACTCATTCGAATCTTATTCTGGATACGAGAAATGCATTTAAATTAAATGGTTTAGCAAACGGAAAGGTTTTCAAAGCTTAAAGGTAACAAAAATGAAAAATTTTGCAATTACTGGGGTAGCTGGTTTTATTGCTCCTCGACATTTACAGGCAATAAAAGATACAGGCAACAATCTTGTTGCTGCATTGGATGTTAATGATTCAGTTGGAATACTTGATAGGTATTTTCCCAATGCCAGTTTCTTTGTCGAATTTGAGAGATTTGAAAGACATCTCGAACATTTAAGAAGAAAAAATCATAATGAAAAAATTGATTACTTAAGTATTTGCGTACCAAACTTCTTACATGATTCTCATATAAGATTAGCGTTGAGAGTTGGTGCTGACGCAATTTGCGAAAAACCTTTGGTCTTAAATCCCTGGAATTTGGATGTTCTTGAAGAATTAGAACAAGAAACGGGCAAAAAAGTTTATACTATTTTACAATTAAGAGTACATCCTTCATTAATTACTTTAAAAAATCAAATCGATAAAGAAATACAATTAAATCCATCAAGAAAATATCATGTGGATTTAATCTATATAACAGGTCGTGGTTTATGGTATGATTATTCATGGAAAGGTATAATTGAAAAATCTGGTGGTATTGCTACAAACATAGGAATACATTTATTTGATCTGCTTATCTGGTTATTCGGAGAGCCATTGCATAGTGAGGTTACGCTTTTCGAAAAAAGAAGAATGAAAGGTGAACTGGAACTTAAAAATGCTTTCGTAAATTGGTTTCTCTCTCTTGAGTTTTCGGATTTACCGGATGGATTATTTGAAAATGGTTCAACCACTTATCGTTCGATAAAAATTGAAGGTCAGGAAATTGAGTTTACTAAGGGCTTTACTGAATTACACACGGAACTTTATCGTAGAATCCTGGATGGTAAAGGGTTTGGTATAAAAGATGCCCGACCATCAATTGAACTTGTTTATAAAATCAGAAATAACATAAAATTTTAGAAAGGACTAAAAGTATGGAAGAGAAAAAATATTATGTCAATGAATATGCTGTTATTGATGATAATGTAGAAATTGGTGAAGGTACGAAAATATGGCATTTTACTCATGTTCAGTCTGGAGCAAAAATCGGCAAATATTGTGTCCTTGGGCAAAATGTTAATGTAGGAAATAATGTAGTTATTGGAAACTATGTAAAAATTCAAAATAATGTTTCCGTTTACGAAGGTGTAACTTTGGAAGATTATGTATTTTGTGGTCCTTCCATGGTTTTTACCAACATAAAAGATCCCAGGAGTAAATACCCACAGGTGGGGTCAAAGTATTACATTAAAACTTTGGTTAAAGAGGGGGCTTCTCTAGGAGCAAATTGCACAATAGTATGTGGTGTTACAATCGGTAGATATGCATTTGTAGGAGCTGGTGCTGTTGTTACAAAAGATGTACCTGACTTTGCACTTGTAGTTGGAAATCCTGCAAAAATAGTTGGTTGGGTTTCGGAAGCAGGGGTTAAATTAAATTTTGATAAAGATAATATTGCAATATGTCCTAAGTCAGGTAAAAAATATAAGTTGGTTGATAATAGAGTAATTGAAATAGAATGAATCATAAGGGATCGTAATTGTAAAGAAGTTTTGATTAGTATTAACCATTTAGTTTTCAAAGTAAAATATAGGTCATTTTTTGTAATAAATTATTTTTGACATTTCAGTTTTTCAGTGTTTTTTATATTCGATTTTTTATTAGCCTACCAAAATTCCTTTCTTTAAGGCCTATCTTATAAAATTCCCTCCACAATTTTTGTTTTTACCGACATTATAACTTAAATCTTTATTAAATACATTTTTTTCTCTCTTAAATTATTTACATGCAATCTGAATTCTCTGCGTTTATTGTGTTTAAATTTTAAAACACAGAGTCCGCAAAGGTGTCGCAAAGAAGCGGAGAGATTATAATTAAACCTCTACGAGGTTTTATGTATTTTTATGGTGGAAATATTTTTTATCCGTGAAAATCCTGTCATAATCTGGGTTCATCCGTGTTCTATTTTAAGCATTTTAATGGAACACGGATTTTCACTGATTGAAACGGATTTACACGGATATTTAATGGCTGCGTAAACTCTTTGGTTATCTATGTTTTAATAATCAAACCTCTACGAGGTTTTGATTTGTTTGTGGGATTATCGATTTGCTACAATAATTAAACCTCTACGAGGTTTTGATTTGTTTGTGGGATTATCGATTTGCTACAATAATTAAACCTCTACGAGGTTTTGTGAATTATGATTTTTTGATTTATGTATTTCTAAAATAAAAAAAGAACATCGTAGATGTTCAATTATTGTAGAAAAATCGTTCCCACCAATGATAACAGAACATCGTAGATGTTCAATAATAAAACTTCTCTGCGATCTCTGCGAAACCTCTGCGACCTTTGCGTTTAAATCTTATAATCGCAGAGAACGCAAAGAAATCGCGGAGAAAACGCAGAGATCATAATTAAACCTCTAGGAGGTTTTGATTTGATCATTTTTGATTTATGAAATATTATCTTACAATATTGCAACTTACAAAATTGTAAGTTACATTTGTGTAAGAGATTTGAGATATGCATATGAAAAATCCATTCGTATTTGGTAAAATCGCAACAGGCGATGCATTCATAGATAGAGAGAAAGAGAAAAAACATTTATTTGATAATTTCTCGTCTGGGATTAATACAATTATTATTTCTCCTCGTCGATGGGGTAAATCTTCTCTTGTAGCTGTGACCGCTGAATTATTTCAAAAGACAAATAAAAGTGTTCGCTTCTGTTTTCTCGATCTTTTTAATGTACGAAGTGAATTTGAATTTTATTCATATTTAATTAAAGAAATTCTTAAAATATCTTTTACTAGATGGGAAGAGATGTTTAATTCAGCCAAAACTTTATTTAAGCAAATTACTCCAAAATTTAATATTGGAATTGACCCTAATAGTTCTTTTTCCGTATCTCTTGATTGGAACGAAATTAAAAAATCACCTGAAGAAATTCTAAATTTACCTGAAGTAATTAGTAAAAAGAAAAACATCAGAATAATTGTTTGTCTTGATGAATTTCAGAATATTTCATTTTTTGATGATGCACTTGCCTTTCAAAAAAAATTACGGGCGCATTGGCAACATCATAAAATCGCATCTTATTGCCTTTACGGAAGCAAAAGGCATATGATGACAGAGTTATTTGAGGACAAATCAATGCCTTTTTATAAGTTTGGTGATGTTATGTTCCTTGATAAGATTCCCGAGTCATACTGGATAGAATTTATAGTTAGGAGTTTTGAAAAAACTAAAAAGCAAATAAATGAAGAAATTGCGAAACGAATAGCGCAGACTATGGAAAATCACCCTTACTTTGTGCAACAACTATCCCATGTTGTCTGGAATTTGACTGAAAAAATTTGTACAGAAAAAGAACTTAATTCTGCAATTGATGAATTGCTAACTCAACATAATATATTATTTCAAAGAGAGGTAGATAATTTAACTAATTCTCAAGTTAATTTTTTAAAGGCACTGTGTAAGGGTGTAAAACATTTTAGTTCCTATAATACTTTGCGGGAGTATCAATTAGGTACATCTGGGAATGTTAATCGAATTAAAAGTGCCTTATTAAAGAAAGAGATAATTGACATTACACCAAATAATATTGAGTTTACTGACCCGCTTTTTAAGCTCTGGTTCTCAAAAATTTATTTAAATGTTTAATATTCGATATAAAAACACACTAAAAGTGATTCTTCATTTAATAACAAAACCATCTATTTATATTAGAAAGATTATAGGATGAGTTGAATTATAAACTACTAAGAACACTTAGTTCACCAAGATTCAATGAAAAATTAAATGTTATCATATTTAATTATTTGATTTACTGATTACAAATCCTTCTCTTCCTGAGAGAAGGATTATAGGATGAGTTAAAATAAATCAACGAACATCTTGTCTAAATTGTTTCAATACATGTGGCTAAATGTTCTTTGTGATTAATTAATAAATCTCAGAGTTAGCAAAGGCGTGGCAAATAGTCGCAAAGTTTTTATAATTAAACCTCTACGAGATTTTGATTTTTTATGGTGGAAATATTTTTTATCCGTGATAATCCTGTCATAATCTGTGTTCATCCGTGTTCTGTTTTAAGCTTTTTAATGGAACACGGATTTTCACTGATTGAAACGGATTTACACAGATTTTTTTTTTATCCGTGATAATCCCGTCCTAATCTGTGTTCATCCGTGTTCTATTTATAATTTTTTATAATTAAACCTCTGACTAAGTTTTTGGTTTATGATTTTTTGATTATTGAAATAAAGAAGACATCGTAGATGTCAAATTATTGTAGAAAACAATTGTCCCACAAAATCAATAAAAGAACATCGTAGATGTTCAATAATAGAATATCGCTGCGTATTCTCTGTGATTCTCTCCGTTTATCGCGTTTTAATTTAAACGCGGAGGACAAAAAGAATATGAAAAGAAAGCTCTGAGATTAAAATCACAAAACAATTAACGATTTTTTCACAATTAATTATTCAAATATTCATTGACATTGAAATAAAATTTTTCTAAAATGTATGCAAACAAAATGGAATTAACATTGTATCAAAGATTTATTTTTCCATTACTTAAAAGAATAATTGATTTGCTCGCATCAATTATCCTTATCTTTCTACTTTTTCCGCTCTTTTTACTTATATCTTTAACCATATTCCTTGAAACAAGAAAATTTCCAATCTTTGTCCAGAGAAGGGCACTGAGTCTAAATTCCAGACATTTCAATATTTATAAATTCAGAACATTTAAAGAAGATAATATATCATCAGAGATTGATGAGGGTATTTTGTATAAACCACATCTTGAAGATAAAGTAAGATCCTTTGGCAAATTTTTAAGAAAGACAGGTCTTGATGAACTACCCCAGTTGATAAACATATTAAAAGGAGATATGAGCCTTGTAGGTCCCCGACCATTATCTATTGAAGATTTGAAAATGATTGCCCGCAGATATCCTGAATATCATCTTAGAAGAAGTTTAATCAAATCAAAACCAGGACTTACAGGAGTATGGCAAACAAGCAAAGATGATAATATGGAAGTGGATTATATGGTTTTTTTGGATGAATTTTATGATAAAGAAAAATGCTTTACTCTGGACTTTTATATTTTAGTAAATACTTTTAGAGTTCTTTTATTTGCAAGACACAGGGATGGAATTATAAGAAATGAGATTGAGCCAGAAAGACTTAAAAACTTTGCATTGTACACTGGAGTTAGTCTTATTTTAATTTTTGTTTTAATATTAACAATCATAAATCTGATATGACGAGATATTTAAAAAATATAAAAATAAGTGGAATAGCCGCTTATAAAGAAAAGGATTTAACCGACTTAATCTCAACCATTCACAACAAAAATCCATATAGATTTAAGATTTGTTTGATGGATGATTACTGGCAGTGGAATTTTTCAAGTCCATATATTACGATAAGTGAAGAGGAATTAAAAGATAATCTAATCTTAGCCGAAAGCGATAAGGAGATGAATTTTAGAAGTTCTAATAAAAATATTTTCTTATTTAAAGATGAAAATAAAAATGAGAAAAATAGACCAAGTTTTTCCACACAATTTGGTGATTGGACAATTGAGAAGGGCGATTATATATTACCACCACCAGAAATAAGATTTAGGAGAACTAAAAAAGCTATTCTAAAAAAGGTTAAACAGGAACTGTTTAGAATGGTTATTATTTTACCAATTACGGTTTTAATTGTACTTTATCTATTAAAATCAATATTTGAAACAACTTAATTAAAATCAAAATCAATGGAGGTTCATATGAAAAAGTTATTTACTTTTTGTTTTGTTTTGTTTTTCTGGTTATTAAATCCAAGTCTTTATAGCCAAACAAGCCCTGATTATATCTTTGGAAACGATCTGGGTAATGGCTGGAGCTGGACAACTGGTACGCAGGGGACAGCAAGTTTAGGTGGTTCATTTAAATGGCAATTTCAGGCGAATGCTGATGGAGATCAGCTTTTTAAATTTGGTGAAACATCAAGTCCTGACGATGGACAGGGTTTCTGGTATGTAGGTTCGGGTGGTGATGTACAATATCCCGGGAGTGGCAACTTTGGTGATAAATGGACAGCATATTATCACGCAAATATGAACAATGCTGGAGCATTTTATTTTGCTGTGACAAATGGAACATATTATGTGATTAAAGCAAAAAAGCAAGCAGGCGATGATGCTGATTTCGCTGTTTTCTGGAACTCAGCTGCACCTGTTACGATAACTTCTGTGACAAGTTTTATTTCAAATAGAACGCTTTACATTAATGTTACATTAAGTGGTGCTAAAACTGCGCAAGAAAAGGTGTGGGTTAGATATTCAAAAGATAACTGGGCTACAAGTTCAATCGTTGAAGCAAACACAAATGTAACGAGCAATATTTGGCGAGCAGCTATAAGCGTTAACAATGGCGATAATATTTCTTATTATGCGTTTACAACATTAAATTTAACCTCTGCTCCTTCTGAAAGCGATGCTGATTTTTATACAATCAATTACAATAACAATAACGGTTCTAATTATACAATTACCATTACACTTGGAGACCCTCTCAGTGGTGATTATTACATTCCACAAGGAAGTCATCCGAGAGGATTTGATAAACTTTCAACTGCTGTGAAAAATTTGAATGAAAATGGTGTTGAGGGTAATGTTACTTTTTATATTACTGGAAATATAACTGAACCAAACAATATTGGATTGGGTGTGAATATTTCTGGATATACTGTCACAATTAAACCAGATGCTGATGCCGATAGAGTAATTACATTCACTAATTCAAGCGACAACCCTGGTCCATCTGGAGGTTTTGTAATTGGTGTTTCTGATATTTCTTCATGGGCTAATTTAGTTGAAACAAATAATATAATAATTGATGGTTATGCAACTGGTGGTAATACCCGTAGATTGAAATTTGAAACATCCTCTGGTGCAAATCGTTTATCCTCTCCAATTAGAATAGTTGGTAATTCTAATAATATTCAGATAAAAAATTTGATAATTGAGCATAAAGGGACAGCTGGATCAACAACTGCAACTGCTATTTATGCTATTGCCTTAACTGTTAGGCAAGGAGTAAATCCACCAGATAATGTTGTGATTGAAAATTGTGAGATAATTTCTACTGCATTACCTTCTAGTCAAGGAATTGCTATAACTAATTCAAGTACTCCTATTACCGAATTTCCCACGGGTATAATTTTTAGAAATAATAAAATAACTGCTAAAACTCGCGGTATTTTCCTGAACTATGCTGGTAACACTGATATTTATGGTAACGAAATTTATGTTAATCAAACTACAACTGGCTATTTGAGTTATGGAATAATGGGTAATTTAATTGGCTCATCAACTAATGTAACTAACATCTATAATAACAAAATTCTTCAATTATCAACTGCTAATAACAATTCTGGTGATTATGGAATTGTAGGTATATGGTGTGGTTCAAAAGGTACTTATAATGTCTATAATAATATGATAACTGGTTTTGCTACAACTACCACTGCAACTAATCCAAGTTGTAAAATTGAAAGTATCAGATTAAATGCTTCTGCCGTTACGGCAAATGTTTATTACAATACAATTTTAATGAACGATGTTACCATAAATCCTGGAACAGGAACAGTTACTTATCAAGGTTTTTATATATCTAACGGTACTAATACTATAAAAAACAACATAGTTATCACTCAAGAAGACGATTTTAAAAATCATTGTATATATAGAACGGGAACATCTGGTAGTATAGTTTCAGATTACAATAATTTTTATCGTTCAGGAAATAATAATGCGAAAATTGGCTATTGGAACACAACGGATAGAGATGATTTAAATGCATGGAAAACTGCCAGTGGGCAGGATGCAAATTCGGTTTCAAAGAATGTAACATTTGTTAATGCACCAGCTGGTGATTTACATCTTTCATATAGTCAACATGCAGGTGATGTTGATTTAGTAGCTACACCGATTTCAGGAATTACAACTGATATAGATGGTGATACAAGAGATGGTACATATCCATACAAAGGTGCTGATGAGTTAGATGTCCCAGCACCAGTAGAATTAGTTTCATTTACCGCAAATTATTCTTTTAACTCAGTAAAACTCATCTGGCAGACAGCAACAGAAGTAAACAACTACGGCTGGGAGATTGAGAGAAGTAAAGTTGATGAAAAGACAAATAAACCTTCAGTGTGGGAGAAGATTGGATTTGTGAAAGGTTCTGGTAATTCAAATTCACCAAAGGAATATACATTTATTGATGATAAAGTTTTGTATGGGTATTATGTTTATAGATTAAGACAGATTGATAACGATGGAAGTTATTCATACAGCAATGAAGTCAGGATAATGGTTGGTAGTAAGCCACAGGTTTATGATGTAAAGAGTTATCCAAATCCATTCAACCCACAGACAACTATACGCTTTGATGTACCCAAAGCATCGAATGTAAAATTGCAGGTATACGATATTACAGGACAATTAGTGACAACCCTTGTAGATGAGTATCTGGAAGCAGGAGTATATGAGAGAGTATTTGATGGAAGTAGACTGGCAAGTGGAATATATATATCGGTATTACAGGCAGAGGGAGTGAAGGTTGTCAGGAAGATGCAGTTAATTAAATAAGATAAAGAATAAGATTAGATGTAAAAACCTTCGGTGGAGCAATCTGCCGAAGGTTTTTTTGTTTTAAAAAAGAATGTAGGGACAGAGTTTGCCCTGTCCGCAAATTTCCATTTGTCGAGAATGTTTTTATTGTGTGTGGAATTTTTCAAAAGAATGTAGGGACAGGGCTTGCCCTGTCCGAAAATTTCCAATTGACGAAAATGTTCTCGATGTTCGTGGAATGTAATTCGGGACGGGCAAGCCCGTCCCCTACATTTAATTTTTCAAATTTTTGTCCAAATATTGTAGGGACAGGGCTTGCCCTGTCCGAAAATTTCCAATTGACGAAAATGTTCTCGATGTTCGTGGAATGTAATTCGGGACAGGCAAACCCGTCACCTACATTTAATTTTTCAAATTTTTGTCCAAATATTGTAGCGACAGGGCTTGCCCTGTCCGAAAATTTCTAGGTCTTCGAGTAGCGAAGCGTATCGAGAAGACCGATATCAAAACATATTAGGTCTCAGAATGCCTTTATTATTGAACCAACATTCTCAAAAATTCTGCGGTCCACCACTTTAAAAATATTATTTTTATTCGTATTTATGTAGTAGCAAGATTGATAAATAATGTATCTTTGTATGAATGAAAAAATTCAAGGGAGAAAGAAAAATTCTTTATCCTTTCAGTCAACTAATCAAAAACAATAAAAAAGGAGGAATGATATGCCTTACCAAAACATTTCAGCCCAATTAAAACCAGAAGAAAAAAATGCAATTCTGGATTTAATTCAACAAATTTCAAACAAACTCCCATTTTTAATTAACCTTACGGAAATTGAAAGGAAAGAAATTCCAAAGATGGGAGATAAAACTGTTGCATTTGTCGAAAAAGCTTTAGAACTGGCACAACAAAATCAACACCTTGTGCCTCCTTACTTAAATGTTGATGAATTAAAAAGAGACCTTGAACTTGCAAAAGTTTTAAGGGATATTTTGAATAGTTTAGCTTCTTTGTTTGAAAAAATTTCTGACACATACTTAGCTGTGGGGAGTGAAGCTTATGTTTCTGCTCTTGCATTTTATAATTCAGCTAAAGCGGCTTCCAAAGCCAATGTGCCAGGAACTGACTTTATTGTAGAGGAACTCGGAAAGAGATTTGTAAAGAAAACAGAGCAAAAAGATCAGCCACCAGCTGATAAATAATTTTCTTTGCTATTAGATATTGTCAAATTGACATTAATTTGTCAAAAAAGTTAAATTAAAGTGCAATCTTTAAAAATCTTAAAATTTTGAAGGTTGCACTTTTTATTTTAAAACCTTGATTTTTTTGAGATTTTTGAATGTTTGAAGTGGTAGGGGGTACTTCAAAGGTTCGACGATGTATGTTTGAAGTGGTAGGGGGTACTTCAAAGGTTCAACGATGTATGTTTGAAGTGGTAGGGGGTACTTCAAAGGTTCAACGATGTATGTTTGAAGTGGTGGGGGGTACTTCAAAGGCTCA
>Ga0197142_1000096_pt1 | contig 72684 bp, 75 predicted proteins | sample GBS60_MetaG_FD_148614 | JGI IMG/M metagenome (GOLD analysis project Ga0197142, IMG submission 148614) | Sediment microbial communities from Great Boiling Springs, Gerlach, Nevada, United States - GBS 60_MetaG | ecosystem: Environmental > Aquatic > Thermal springs > Hot (42-90C) > Sediment... | reverse complement strand
CATGCCAAGTAATCCCATTTCTCCAAAAGCTGGCACAAGTTCTTTAGGGAAAGTACAGTTTCTGTGATGCTCCGTAATTATCGGAAGTATTTCCTCTTCAACAAATTTTCTTACAGTGTCCCTTAACATCAACTCTTCTTTTGTGAAAAGAGAGTCAAGGTTCATAAAATCCACACCCTTATAACGTGCCATAGTTCCTCCTTATTTATTCACCTAAATATGCTTTTGTTATTTTCTCATCATTGATGAGATCCTTTGATTCTCCCCATGCTATAACCTCTCCAACCTCAAGCACAAAACCATAATCCGCTATGTTTAATGCAGCCCTTGCATTCTGTTCTACCATTAATATTGTCATGCCTTCATCATTTAAATATCTCACTACCTTAAAAATCTCCTTTACTACCAAAGGAGCAAGCCCCATAGATGGTTCATCAAGAATAAGAAGTTTTGGATTTGTCATTAATGCCCTTCCTATCGCAAGCATCTGTTGTTGACCACCACTCATAGTACCTGATATCTGCTTGCTTCTCTCCTTTAGTATTGGGAAAAGTTCATAGACCTTATCTATCCTTTTTTCTAATTCTGCTTTTGTAATGCTTTTATAATAATTGTAAGCACCTAAAATCAGGTTATCCTTTACTGTAAGATGTGTAAAAAGCATCCTCCCCTCTGGTACAAGACTCAAACCTGATTTTACTATTTCTTGTGTACTTAAATTATCTATTCTCTTGCCTAAAAAATTGATTTCACCTGATTTTATAGGCACTAAATTCATAATAGCTTTCAAGAGTGTTGACTTACCTGCTCCATTAGCACCAATTACTGTAACTATTCTCTTCTCAGAGATATTTACATTGACACCCTTTATAGCATGAATACCTCCATAAAAAACATTTACATCCCTTACATCTAACATTAAAAATGTTCCTCCTCACCAAGATAGGCATCTATTACAAGTTTATTGTTTTTTACTTCATGGGGTGTGCCTTCAGCAATCTTTTCTCCAAAGTTTAATACAACTATATTGTCAGAAATATCCATAACAAGTCCCATATCATGCTCCACAAGAATTACTGTTATGTTTTTTTCATCACGTAGTTTCTTGATGAAAGCAGAAAGATTTTTTGTTTCAGAATCATTCAAACCTGAAGCAGGTTCATCAAACATGATGAGTTTTGGTTCTGTGGCTAGAGCCCTTCCTATCTCGAGTATTCTCTGGAGCCCTATTGGCAGTTCCGATGCAAGAAAATCCTTCTTATCATAAAGTCCAACATATTCAAGAATCTCTTCACTTTTCTTCCTTATCTCTCTTTCTTCTCTCACCATATGAGGTAGCCTGAATCCACAACTGAAAAAACCTGCCTTTGTTCTTGCATATCTTCCTACCATTACATTTTCAAGTACTGTTAAGTGGCCATATAATTCTACGTTCTGGAATGTACGCGATATACCTAATTTAGCTATTTTTACGGGGCCTAAACTATCTATTCTCCTATCTTCGAAAAAGATAGTACCTCTGTCAGGTTTGTAAACACCGCTTATTACATTAAAAAGCGTTGTTTTTCCAGCACCATTAGGTCCTATCACCGCTTTTATTTCTCCTCTTTTAACCTCGAAACTTACATCCATTAGAGCTGTTATACCACCAAAGGTTTTCCAGATACCATCAACTTTAAGCATTTACATTCCCTTTCTTTTTTAATATTTCTGCTAAAGTAGGCACAATACCCTTTCTGAGAAATAGTAAAAAGAAAATGAGTATCAAACCATAAATTAGCACATCAAGTTCTTCAAACTTTCTTAATAACTCAGGAAGAACTGTTATAATCACTGCTCCTACAACAGCCCCCCATAGATTTGATGCACCACCAATGACAACCATGGTCAAAATCAAAATTGATTGGAATAGTGAAAAACTTGTAGGACTTATGAAAGTTACATAATGGGCATAAAAGCTTCCTGCTATGGATGCATATACAGCACTCAAAATAAACGCTTTTATTTTCAAGCCTGAAACATCTATACCCATAGCACTACTTCCAATTTCAGTATCATGTATAGCCCTCATTGCCCTTCCTATTCTTGAGTTTATAATGTTATATGAGAATATGATAAGAACAAAAACTGTGCCCCAAATAAAATAAAAATACTCTCTGGAACTTGTTAGTTTATAACCAAAAAAAGAAATATTAGGAATATCACCAAATCCAGAAGGTCCTCCAGGACCTAACTCATTTAAGATTATATATATTATTTCTCCAAAACCAAGCGTTGCAACAGCTAAATAATGCCCTTTTAACCTAAGGGCAGGGATTGCAAGTAATACTGCTGCTATAGCAGAAACAAATGCCGCTAAACAAAATGAAAAAACAACGGGAATACCAAATTTCTGTGCTAATATAGCCGATACATAAGCCCCTATTCCATAAAACCCAGCCTGACCAAGAGATGCCTGTCCTGCATATCCCATTAACAATGAAAGTCCCATAGCAAGTAACGTATTTATACCTGCAAATATTCCAATGGAAAGGGTATAGTTTTCTGTAACAAATATTGGGAAAAGGATTATGAGAATGATAAAAACAAGATAATTTATATGCTTCTTCATCTAAAACTTCCTCACAGAAAGAGATGCTTTGCTACCAAAAATTCCAGCTGGCTTAAAAAATAGTATGGCTAACATTATAATTAAAGCAATTGCGTCTTTAAAACCGGAATGAATATAACCAGCTGTAAGAGATTCAAGAACTCCTATAATAAAACCTCCAACTACAGCACCCATACTGTTACCTAATCCGCCCATGATTGCTGCACAAAAGCCTTTAACTGCAAGTGCAGGACCTTTGTCGTATTCCATTAATGATATAGGAGTAATCGCAATCCCACCAATAGCTCCTAATATAGCACTCAAAATAAAAGATAACATTATCATTCTACTTACATTAATACCTACAAGTTTTGCAGCGGTAGGATTTACTGCACAAGCACTCATAGCTTTACCTAACATGGTCTTGTTGAAAAACAGAAATATCAATCCAATACAGGCTAAAGTAATACCAAGAACCCACAAAACTTGCTGTTGAATGACAGCTCCAAATATCGTTATGGGTTCACCCGTTGTAAAGGGTGGATAGCTATAGGGGTCTTTACCAAATTTAAACATTAAAATCCCTCTCAATACAATTGATACCGCAACAGTTATCATTATCATAAGCAACAAATCAGCATTTTTGAGAGGATTTATAGTAAACCTCTCCATAATAAAGCCAACTAAACCAACAACTAAAATAGTTAATATTACTGATAGAAAAAAAGGTATTTGTAGCCATTGTGAAAAAAACCACATAACAAGACCGCCCATCACCACAAACTCACCCTGTGCAAGATTGATTATAGATGTTGCATTGTATATGATATTGAAACCTAAACCAACAAGTGCATAAACAGCACCTACAGTTATGCCAGACAGAACAAACTGAATCAACATACTAAACATTACTATTGCTCCTTTTTAAGGGATTAATAAGGGGAAGGGGACCCCTCCCCTTTAACTTTATTTTAGAATCTCCCATTTACCTTGTTTGACTATAGTCATTTCAAAAGCTGTATCATCCATACCGCAATGGTCTTCCTTTGACATATTATAGATTCCACTTATACCAGGCCAATTTTTGATATTATTTTCAATGTAATCTCTTATTTTTTGCTTATCGGGACCAACATGTTTCAAAGCATCAACGACGAGCATAAAGGCATCATAGGCATGACCACCAAAGGTGCCAGGTTCTGTTTTATATCTTGCTTTGTAATCAGTGTCATATTTCTTTAATATAGCTTTTTGAGGATGTTTATCGGGTAGCTTATCCCAAACCACAAGCCTTCCAAGTGGTGCAATAACACCTTCTGCAGCAGGGCCAGCCAATTCTAAGTTCTTCTTTGAACCCCAGCCATGGCTCTGGTATAGAGGTATACCTAATTTCAAGTCATGCCAGTTCTTTGTTACAATAACCTGAGTTGGACCTACTGACCAGTTAATAACAGCTTGTGCACCTGCAGCTTTAATTTTTGTTAGCTGGGTTGTCATATCTGCATCTTTGGGACCGTACCTTTCATCAGCAACCACAGTAATACCATATTTTGGTGCAAGCTCTAACAATGCCTTTCTCCCTTGATCACCAAAGGCATTCGTAATTGTAATGATGCCAACTTTTTTTATGCCCTTATTCTGCATATACTTATAGATTGCTATAACAGCACTTACATCATATTGAGCTGTTTTAAAAACCCAGTATCTTTCACTTACTGGATTGGTAATACCTGCACCTGCAGCTGCTGAAATTAGCGGTGTCTTTGCTGCCTGCACAATTGGAATTATTGCCATAGAAGAACCAGTAATACTTGGACCAATAATCGCAATCACCTTATCCTTATCAAGCAATTTCTTTGCTGCTAAAACAGCTAGACCTTCATCGCTTTTATCATCTTCAACAATAACTTCTACAGGATGACCATTAATACCACCAGCTTTGTTAATTTGATCAGCTAACATAATAACTGTGTTTTTCTCAGGCTCACCCAAAAAAGATGCAGGACCTGTCACTGAAAAGATTGCACCAATTTTGTATGGTTCTTTCGCCATACTTGCCTTTGCAACCAGCAAAAGCATTAAAACCAAAGCCAAAACTTTTAAAATACTCCTACCCTTACATTTCATAGCTACCTCCTTTTAGTGTTAGTATATATAACATCATACAATAAACAGAAATAAAATGCCATTTTATTTTCTCACATTAAAAATATTTAAACCCATCTCAAAAGCCCTTTTATTAATGTCTAACACTTTCTTACTTACATTTTTTTCAATATTCTTTAAAACAATGTTTTTATCTAATGGCAAAAACTTAAGAGAAGCACCAATCAAAACAATATTTAATGCCCTCTTATCACCTGCATCAATTGCAAGTTTTGTTGCATCAAATGCATAAACTTTATTAGCATTTTTTGAGATTATCTCGTCTATATCTTCGGGATATTGTTCAGCACCAATTGAAACAGTTATACTGCTTATTCTGTAATTGTTATAAATTACCGTCCCTTTTTGCTTTAGAAAATGTATATATCTTGCAGTTTCTAAAGGTTCAAAGCCTATTATCAAATCAGCTTCACCTTCACTGACAATAGGAGAATAAACCTTATCTCCAAACCTAACATGACTTATAACACTGCCTCCTCTTTGGGCCATACCGTGTACTTCACTTTGCTTAACATCAAAACCCAAATCTAAAGCAGATTCAGCAATTATTTTGCTTGTTAGAAGGACTCCTTGTCCACCTACACCGACTATTATGATATTTGTAACACTCATTTCCCACCTCCAACTATTGCATCAAATTTGCACATCTGTTGACATACTGTACAACCATTGCAAAGCAAAGGATCTATTTCTGTATATTTTGCTCCAGCTTTTTCAACAAAGGTCAGAGCAATACAACCCACTTTAAGACACATCTTACAGGCTGTGCATTTTTCCTTATCAACCTTTAAAGGCTCCTTACTAACCCTATACCTTAAAACACAGGGTTGGTTTGATATTAAAACTGATGGTCCCTCTTTCTCCATCTCTTCCTTAAATATCCTTTCTAACTCTTTGAGGTTATAAGTGTCAATCTCTATCACTCTTTTGGCACCGATTAACTGACAGAGTTTCTCTATGTTTAATTTTACAGTTTCAACACCCATTGCAGTAATACCAGTGCCTGGATGTTCTTGACCACCTGTCATACCTGTAGTATCGTTGTTCATAATTACAACAATGGCATCACCATTGTTATAAACCATGTTGATTAAACCTGTGATGCCAGAATGGATAAAGGTTGAATCACCAATAATAGCAACGGGTTTATCTTTAATATTTTGAGCGGATAGTCCTTTAGAAATGCCGTGAGCACCAGAAATGCTTGCTCCCATACATATACAACTATGCATTGATGAATAAGGTGGCAATGCACCAAGGGTATAACAACCTATGTCACCTGAAACAAATGGTTTTAACTTTGATAGCACAGTATATAAACCTCTGTGAGAACAACCTGGACAAAAGGTGGGTGGTCTTTTTGTGAGCCCTGTTATTGGTTCTTTTCTTTTTATCTTTTTACCCGTTACAGCCTCATATACAATAATTTTGCTGTATTCACCACAAAGAGGCAGTTTGTTCTTGCCAATATGAACTTTTACTCCTAAGGCTTTTACAGTATCTTCTATAAAGGGGTCTAACTCCTCAACTATTACGAGTTTTTTTACACTTTTAGCAAAATCTTTTATCATCTTTTCGGGAAGTGGCCACGTCATACCCAATTTTAAAATGGATGCATCTGGAAATGCTTCTTTTGCATACTGGTATGAAACACCATTTGCAATAATACCAATTTTATCAGAACCTTTTTCCCATACATTCAATGTTGTTGTTTCTGCAAACTCTCTCAATTTTTTTAATCTTTCCTCGACTATGACATGTCTTTTTTGTGCATTTACGGGAAGCATTACATATTTTTGAACATCCTTTTGTAACCCCTTGCCATCAATATTTTTTGCTTCCTCCAGTATTACTACTCCCTTACAATGGGATATCCTTGTGGTAGTTCTAAATATTACAGGAGTATCAAAATTTTCGCTAATCTCAAATGCTAATTTAAGAAAGTCCTTTGCTTCTTGTGAACTTGATGGTTCAATACAAGGTATTTTAGCAAACCTAGCATAATGCCTTGTATCCTGTTCATTTTGAGAGCTAAACATACCTGGATCATCTGCTACCATAAGGACAAGCCCAGCATTAACACCTGTATATGCAACGGTAAGCAAAGGGTCAGCTGCAACATTTACTCCAACGTGTTTCATACATGCCATAGAACGAACTCCTGCCAAAGAACCACCTATAGCCACTTCAAGTGCAACTTTCTCATTTACAGACCATTCTGAATATACACCCTTATCTTTATACAGGGTTGACAATGTTTCAAGCACTTCAGTACTTGGTGTTCCAGGATATGCAGCAGCCACTTTACCACCTGCTTCATAAAAACCTCTTGCTATTGCTTCATTTCCAGAAAGAATAACTTTCATTATAAAACCTCCTTATTCTTTAGGCCTATTATCTATTACTCTTTTTGCTTTTCCTTCACTCCTTGCAATAGTTTGCGGTGGCATAAGGACTACGTTTGTAGTTACACCAATTATCTCTTTTATATTCTTCTGACACAAAGTTTTTAGCTTTCTCATCTCATCTGTTTCACCCGCAAACTTCTTACCATCTTCAGATAATACGTTCTTACAATACTTTTCTGCAAATTCAGGTGTTACTTCTACTTGAACAGTCATCTCATCAAGTCTGCCTTGTCTCTCAACGATTATCAAATAGTGTGGAGCGATATCAGAAGATTTTAATAAAACAGACTCTACCTGAGATGGAAATACATTAACGCCACGAATAATTAACATATCATCACTTCTACCACGAACTCTATCCATCCTTACTAAAGTTCTACCACATATACATTTTTCAGGATTAAGCTTTGTTATATCTTTTACTCTATAACGGATTAATGGTATACCCTCTTTAGCAAGTGTTGTTAAAACTAACTCACCCTCTTCACCATAGGACAGTGGTTCACCTGTCTCGGGATTTATAATCTCTGGATAAAACAAATCTTCATTTATATGCAAACCATTTTGTGCTTCTTCGCATTCAAAGGAGACCCCAGGACCTGTAATCTCACTTAAGCCATAAATATCTATCGCTTTTATATTCAAAAGTTTCTCAATCTCTTTCCTCATAGCATCAGTCCATGGTTCCGCTCCAAATATGCCCACTCTCAATTTTAAAGATAAAGGATTTATGCCCATTCTTTGCATTTCGTCATAAATATATAAAGCAAAAGATGGAGTTGAACAAAGTACAGTTGTACCAAAATCCTGCATTAGCATTATCTGTTTCTGAGTCTGACCACCTGAAATGGGGATTACAGCTGCACCAATTTTTTCTGCTCCATAATGTGCTCCAAGTCCACCTGTAAAAAGACCATAACCATAAGCATTCTGGACAATGTCATACTTTGTGACACCTGCTGCGCTCAATGTTCTTGCCATCGCCTCTGCCCACATTTCAATATCATACCTCGTATAACCAACAACAGTAGGTTTACCTGTTGTTCCTGAAGATGCATGTATTCTAACAATATTTGAAAGTGGCTCTGCGAAAAGATTAAATGGATAGTTATCCCTTAAATCTGTTTTGGTAGTAAAAGGTAATTTGACAATATCATCTATAGTTTTTATATCCGACGGCTTAATACCTTTTTCATCAAAAGCTTTTTTGTAAAAGGGTACTCTTTCATATACCCTTTCACAAACATGCCTTAATCTTTGTGATTGAATCTTTTTTAATTCATCTCTACTTAATGTTTCTACATTGCTCCAAATCGGCATATTACACCTCCCCTATCAATCCTTTTTTGTATAATCATAAAAACCTTTGCCTGTTTTCATCCCAAGATAACCAGCCTTAACCATCTTTCTCATTATATCAGGTGGGTTAAATCTTGGGTCTTTTGTGTACTCATAAAAGATGTTTCCAACATAATAGGCTATTTCCACACCTGTAAAATCCATAAGTTTCAAAGGCCCCATAGGCATATTTGTGCCAAGAACCATTGCATTATCAATATCTTCCGCTGAAGCAACACCTGCTTCGTAAAGCCTTGCTGCATCAAGCATCATGGGAACCAAAAGCCTATTTACAATAAAGCCAGGTGTATCTTTACATAATACTGTAGTTTTACCAAACTTCTCAGCCAAAGCCCTTGCAAGTTTTATTGTATCTTCATCAGTCTGGAGAGCTGGGATTACTTCAACAAGTTTCATCACTGGTACGGGATTGAAAAAATGCATGCCTATGAATTTATTCGGTCTTTTACAAAAAGAAGCCATCTCTGTAATTGAAAGTGATGAAGTATTACTTGCATAAACTACATAGTCCTTTGTTACAGTATCGAGTTTCTGGAAAAGCTCTTTTTTAACATCAATATTTTCAAAAACCGCTTCAATAACAAAATCAACATCACTTAAGGCCGATACATCTTTATAAAAGCTTATTCTCCCAAGCACAGCATCCCTCTCTTCAGTAGTCATCTTACCTTTGTCAACGAGCCTTTTTAACCCCCCTTCAATAATCGACTTACCTCTTTGAATTGCATTATCATTTGCTTCAAGTACTTTAACAGTAAAACCAGTCTGGGCAGCAACTTGAACTATACCTGCCCCCATTGAACCGCAACCACATACTCCAATAATTTTGATATCACTTAACTCCATAACCCCTCCTTTTTTATTTCCCTTTAAAGTTTGCTTTTCTTTTTTCTATAAAGGCGTTTAAACCTTCCTTTGCATCTTCTGTTTTGAAGACCTCTACAAAACCATGCTTATCTAACTTAAGCCCTTCCCTAATTGGTAAGTCAAAGCCTTTATTTAGACATCTTTTGATAATGCCGATAGCCTTTGTCGCACCATTTGCAAGCTTCTTTGCAAATTTAATTGTTTCAGGCATTAAATCTTGTGGTTCAAAAATAGCATCTACAAGACCAATATTTAATGCCTCTTCAGGACTTATCATAGTTTTATTTATCAACAAATCAATTGCCCTTGGTCCAAGTAACCTACCTAGCCTCTGAATACCTCCTGCACCTGGAATGATTCCTAAAGTGACTTCAGGTAAACCAATTTTGTGGTCTCCCTTCGCCATAAACCTATAATCGCATGCAAGTGCAAGTTCGCAACCACCACCTAAAGCAAAGCCGTTTATTGAAGCAATTACTATTTTTTCCATTTCATTAATTTTCTGAAAACTTTCTTGAAAAAAAGCAGTTACTTCATCTGCATCCTTCTCTGTCATACTTGCTATCATCTTAATATCAGCACCTGCCACGAAAAACTTCTCCAATGCACTTGTTATTACAATTACCTTCGTACTCTCATCTTTCTCAAGTTCATCAAATGCACTGGCCAGCTCACCTACAAAATCTCTATTTATAGGATTTGTTGGTGGCCTGTTCATTTTAATAATTCCAACTGATTCATCCCGTTCAATGGTAAGAAAATTATAACCCATCCTTTTCCCTCCTTATTTTCTCATTTCTTTACCGTAGGTTTCTCTTAAAATCCTGTGTAAAATTTTGCCTGCACCACTTCTTGGCATCTCTTCGTCTTTAATAAAAATAACCTCTTTTGGGATTTTAAAGCCTGCAATCTTACCCCTACAAAACTCTATAATCTCTTTCTCAGTTGCAGTCTTGCCTTCATGTAAAACAACTACTGCGGTTACCTGCTCACCCCATTTTTCATGAGGCACACCAATAACTGCTACATCCTTAACAGCTGGATGAGCCCCTACTACATTTTCTACTTCAGAAGGATAAACATTTTCACCGCCTGTAATTATCATATTTGCTTTTCTATCTACAAGATAGAAAAAGCCATCTTCATCCTTATAAGCCATATCCCCCGCACTGAAGTAATCACCTCTGAAGGCTTTTTTTGTTTTTTCAGGCTCTTTCCAATAACCAGCAAACATCATAGGACCTCTTGAGTAAAGCTCTCCTACTTCTCCTATACCAACTTCCTCACCGTCTTCATTTAAAAGCTTTATCCTATCGATACCAATAACTTCTCTACCTATTGAGCCCAATTTTGTCAATTGTTCGTGGGGTCTTAGTATTGTTACAATACCAGCTTCTGTAGAACCATAAGCTTCAAATAGTTGAGAATTTTTGAAAAATTCAAGGATTTGAATTTTTGTATCTCTTCTTACAGGTGCTGATGAACAAAGCAGTTTCTTTATGCAATCCACATTGTATTTTGATTTCACAGCATCAGGTAAGGCAAGAATCATAATATAATGGGTTGGGACAAGAGAAGTAAAAGTAATTTTCTCCTCTGAAATGGTTTTAAGTAAATCCTCTGGATCAAAACTTCTCATCGGATATACAAAACATGTTGCACCAATATATGTAAAAGTAAACCCATAATAAACTGAATTTATGTGACATAGAGGCATTACAACCATTCCTACATCTGTCTCATTAAACCCTTTCTCATAAGCAGTGACTAAAAATTGAGCTACGAGTGATTCATGGGTTTTCACAACACCCTTTGGCAGTCCTGTAGTCCCACCAGTGTACATAATAATCCATATGTCACTGCTTTTAACTTCAACACTTGGCTCATAAGAACTCGCTTTTTCAATGAGTCCTTCATAAAGGTAGGTGGTTTCATCGTCACAAGTACAATCGCATTCTATTCCATCAAATTTTATATAAACTTTTACAGTGTTAAGCTCTCTACTTATACTATTTACTGTTTCTTCAAAATCCTGAGAGTATATAAGGGCTTTTGCCTCTGAATGATTGATAACATATTTCATCTCAGGTGGTGCAAGCCTAAACATTACCGGGACAATGATAAAACCACCCTTTGCCGCTCCTGCATATATCTCCATCCACTCAATGCAATTATAAGCAAGCACTGCAACCCTATCACCTTTTTCTATTCCAAGACCTTTTAGAGCATTAGCTATTTTGTTAGCCCTCTCATTCCACTGTTTATAAGTGAGTTTCCTTTTCTTATCAAGTGTTGCTATTTTATTTGGGATTCTCTCTGCAAACATCTTTAGTGTTTCACCAATGGTTACCCATGCCATACTACTGCCTCCCTGATATTATCATTTGTGTGAAATCTTTCATTCTCTCGATGATGCCATTTCTGTTATATCCACTCTGGTCATTGTGGTCTGATTCAATGATTAGAGTGGGTACATTGAGTTTTTCTCTTATCAGTTTTGATAATTCTGGCTGGACAAGTGAATAGGGTTTGCAACTTCTATCTGAATGAAAAACTACACCATCTACTTTATATTGCTTTATTAGATCCTCCATTAATTTCCATCTTCTTTCTATCTGAACATTCAGGAAACCTGAACCAAGATAATAAGCAAAACTTCTTATCGGGTTTGACTCATCAACAATGCCCATAAAGCGTGGTCCCCATGCCTGTGTATAGGTATCAATGACAAAAATAATACCATACTGTTCTAATTCATCAAATAACCTTAAATCAAACCATATAGGTAAATTATCCCATAAAAGCCTTACTTTTTCGTCAGGCACAGGAAAATCTTTATTTTGTATTCTCTCATATAGCTCATCTCTCAAAAACTTTAAATGCTCCACATATTGGGGAGTGCCTCTTAAGGCAACCATAGGGAACATATGAGTAAAAATATCACCTGCATTCATAGGACAAGGAACATTTGCTCTAAGTTCTAAAATTTCAGCCCATAATCTTTTACCTTCATTGGATATCTTTACTATTTCATGGAACTTCTCTTCATCAAATTTTTTCCCTGTCTTTTCTTCAATGAAACTAATCATCCTTTTTAGTTCTGATTCCATGTAATCGAGATGGTAGCCTTCTGATTCAAACTTAACCAAAGGTGCATCTATAACAAAGGTCGGGACATTATATAGTTTCTCAACTGCACGCCACCAAGTCATTATCATAATACAAGAGTTAGTTGTTTCCACTTGGATTGTTGGAAGAGGTAGTTCACCTACAGGACCTTTTTTGGCTATTAAAGAACCAATATTAGCCCTTGCATAGGAACAAATATCAACTGTAAAGCCTTCATATTCAGCTACCTGGGAAAGCTCAGGTGTTACTTTTTGAGCACCACACATTGCACCATAATTTTCCGGATAAAAGGGGAATACATCCATAGCATAAAAAATCTCACATGGAACACCTACATTCAGCCATGCTACAGGTTTACCTGAGCGAGATGCTTGAAAAAACTCATCGTAATAATTTTTTATCAATCTTTTTAAACTCTCAGTGGCTTTTAATCTTTTACCCATCTTATCTCCTATATCCCTACAATTTGCTCATAAAATGCCTCTAATCTTGTGCGTAATTGTTGGTAGTTGGATAATCTATGGTCGCTTTCTATATAAATATGGGGAATCCCTTCGGCTTCTAATCGCTTTTTTATGAAAGCATATTCTACTCCTTCTGAATCACAAAACCTAGTTCTATAAAATATAACGCCTTTAGCGTTTGACATTTTAACTTCTCTTACAAGCTCATCAATTCTTCTATCTGATGGATCTTTTACTGAACAAGGGGGCTTCATTATATACCTTAAAGCGATATTTCTTATTAGTTCATCAATCGTATTTGCATCTTCTTTTACCAAATCTTTTGCGTATCTTGTTCCTGAAGCTATATCATCACTTATAACAAAAAAACCTATCATATCAAGCAAAAAGAAAAATTTAATATTGTCAAGTTCTGTCGCAGATAAAACAACTTTTGCATTATCGAATTCCAAATTAGCAGTTATCTCAGGCACACATGTTTGAATTTCATCTTCTTCATTAAAACGACCTTCTATGGGATATCCATAAGGTTCTTTGCCAAACTTATAGGCTTTTCTTATGAATTTTTCTGGTTCTAACCATGTTGCTGAAAAAACTAAATTGTAAAACTTTTCTGAAAAACTTTTGGGATCACCATTTTTTCTTTTAGCATATAAATATTGCAATGCTTTTCTCTTTTTATTTACAATAACAACCGCATCTTTTAAGCTATCAAAAGTATACTCACCTCCAAGACTATCACACAGCCTATCGAATACATTTTTGAACTCGCACGCTAAATAATCTACTGCTTCTTCACGCACTACTTGAGAATACCTTATGAACTCAACAATAGGCGTTAATTTTTCAGATTTCCAGACCTCATAGACCCCTCTTAAAGAGTCACAATATCTTGTGAAAACAACAGCTGATAGAAAATCCAATTTATGTTTAAGTGCTTGTTCAAGTAAATTTTTTGCATAGGGACAACAAAAACCCTGTAAAAACTCATTTGCCCTTACAGGTTCTTCATCATCACTCATTAACCTAACTGGATGAAACCCCATAGCATAGATAAACTCTTCTGGAAAATATGTGTCAAAATACCCAATGATTTTTTTAGTATTAGACAGTTTCTTTAAATACGAATAATATTCCACCTTAAAATCCTTTCTTATTTTATTCTTTTCTCTGGGTCTACAGGTTCAAAAGCAAAATAAACCCTTTTTATTTCAACCGTTTCCCTACCAAATTCTGCTGGAAATGGTTCCACCTCAAAAACATGTAACCTCACTTTATCACCTGGTTCTAAACTACCGGGTTTGCAATTTGCTATTCTAACTATAAATGTGAAAGCACCTGGTATCTCAACCAGAGCAAGTACAAGTGGTGTTTCAAACCCTATTGGAACACCAATCTCTTCAACAACAGACTCTACAACAACACCTTCTTTAGGCAAATCTACCCACTCTAAATCTTCCGATAAACATTCGGGACATATAACCCTTGGTGGATAGGCAAGCTTGCCACATTTCTTGCATTTAGTTGTTGTAAAACGGTTTTCTCTTAGATTATCAAAAAAAGGTTGAATCCTTGTAAACTCTTTACCCTGAGGTGGGTATAAATCCATTGTAACCGCATATTTACCCTCTAATCTCGATATGCCTCTCATATTTCCCTCCCATATATAAGAACAGTTTGTGCAGCAATCATACCACTAAAATTCTGAGTTAACCCAAACTGAGCACCTTCTACATTTCTTGCTGCCCTACCCTGGAGTTGTTTCATTATCTCAATTGCCTGTCTAATCCCTGTTCCACCAAAGGGATGTCCACATGATAGCAAACCACCATCAGTATTGACTGCTACTTTTCCACCATAGTCTGACTGTCCTGATTCAACAAAGGGGCCACCTTCCCCTTTTTTACAAAAACCTAACTCTTCGTATTCTATGATTTCTGATATAGTAAAACAATCATGAGTCTGTGCAACTTTTATATGATCTGGCGTTACGCCTGCATCTTTATAAGCTTTATTTGCAGCGATTCTTAATGCTTCCCAACTTGTCCAATCAATTTTATTGGCTGATGCGTTGTAAAGAGTACATTGTCCAGTACCCATAATATAAACAAGGGGCCTATCGGTAAGCTCTTTTGCCTTCTCTTCACAAGCAAGAATTACTGCTGCAGCACCATCAGTAAGAGGACAACAATCATATAATTTGAGAGGTTTTGCAACAACTTTTGCACACATAGCTGTATTTAAATCTATGCATTCCCTGAATTGACCTTTGGGATTATTAAGTCCATTTCTTCTATTCTTTACAGACACCATTGCCATTTGCTCTTCAGTTGTCCCATACTTTTTCATATGAAGTTTGGCAACCATTGCAAGAGCCGCGGGTGGTAATCCTAAACCATGTGCACCATCAAAATCATGATCAACTGAACAAAGCTGGCTATAAAATGCCTCCCACTTCTGCGGAGTATTTAACTTTTCACCACCTGCAACCATCACTACATCTGCAACTCCTGCTTTTATTAGCCCATATGCCATTATTATTGCACTTGAACCACTGGCACATAAAAGCTCAACCCTTGCACAGACACTTTTTGTTTTAATACCAAGAGATTCTGCAATAAGCGGAGCTAAATGTGTTTGAGTTGCAAGCCTTTCTGTATATGCCGATGCTACTATAAGACCATCAATATCCTTGTTTGTCACCATGGGGTTGTCTTCAAAGCAAGCCTTACCAGCCTCTTGAAACAATTCTCTTAATGTTGCTTGCCTAACCCCCCATTGGGACATCCCACCCGCAATGATACAAACTTTTCTCATTTTTTACCTCCTCTATTTCCCTTTCCTCATTGCATTTCTCGCTTCAATGGCTTTCACCATTTTAACAAGAGCAAGGTTATAAGGGGTTTCTATGCCGTATTTTTTGCCCAATTCAACAATGGCACCATTTAAATTGTCTATCTCCGTTTTCCTTCCTGCTTCAAGATCTTGTAGAGTAGAAACTTTATTATCTTTTACACCACTTAAAGCTTTTAAAGCAAACTCACCAGGGTTATTGAAAACATCAAACGTAAACCCCCTTGCTCTTGCTACCTTAGCCATTTCTTCTGCTACAGTTTTTATAAAATCTTTAGCATCTTCACAAGCTAAAGCTTCATTACCTGTCATACCTGTTACTGCTAAAAAGGCATTGCATGCAACGTTTGCAATAAGCTTTCTCCATATAGGTATTTCAATGGGCTCTTTGCTTACATCTGTCTTAAACCCATATTTTGTTAAAAATTCTGCTATTGCATCAACTTTTGGATCTTCTTTAGCGTCAATCCTGCCAATATATATGTATCCCATACCACCAACATATCTTATTTCATTTGGTCCAAGTAATTGAGCTGAATGAGCAGTCACACCACCAATCGTCCTTTCTGGCCCAACATATTTTGCAATAATCTCAAGATTACCAAGTCCATTTTGAACTGAAAGCAAATATGTATCAGGTCCAATCATAGGTTTGCTCATTTGAACTGCTGATTCAGTATGAAAACCCTTCACTGATATTTGAACTACATCACAAATACCAACCTCATTAGGATCGCTTGTTATTTTAACCTTAACATTGTGCTTGGAGCCATCAGGCAGAATTATATTAATACCTTCTCTCTTTATTAACTCTACCCTTGGTTTATCTACCTCCACAAGCCAAACATTTTCAGCACCATTTAATGTCATAACAGCACCAATCGTACCACCTAAAGCCCCTGCACCAACTATTGCGTATTTCATGGCTACATCCCTCCCTTTATTTTTAAAATTTTTTCAGCATTTCCCCCTAATATCTTTCTTTTTGTTTTCTCACTCAATGGTAATTTTTTTATGCCCTCAATGTTCTTTTTTACCTGACCTGTGCTTGGAAAGTCGCTTCCAAAAATTACTTTATCGGGTATTTTTTCTAATTCGGGGAAATACTTTAAAAGATTTTCCGGAGGAAGACCGGAAATTTCTAAATAGACATTTTTATGAAGCTTAGCAAGAAAAAATGCCCTATCATAGAAAAACCCTCTTCCGCCATGTACAAGTAAAATCTTAAGTTCAGGAAAATCTACAGCAACATCATCTAAATATATGGGATCACCATATTTAATCCTAGCACCCTTAAATACAGAACTTCCTGTATGAACCATTATAGGGATTTCTAAATCCTGAGCCATTTCATAAAGGGGATATAGAAAACTTTCATTTGGATAAAAATGCTGGTATGTGGGATATAATTTAAATACACGGAAACCCATTTTATAAAGCCTCTTTGCCTCTTCCTTAATATTTCTCACCATAAAGGGATTAATATTACCACCTGGAATTAGCTTTTTATTCTTTTTACAAATCTCTATTACCTCTTCATTATCTATGATACCAGTTGTAATGGGACTTATCTCTGCTAAACCAACTGCAAAATCAACGCCTTGCGAAGTGAGATATTCATCAATATCACCATTAATAATATCTAAAAAACTCATACCTTCCTTTTCCCATACTCTCTCACAGAATTGATAAACATCTCTATATAGCTCGTTTCTTCTTGCAAGATGAAAATGAAAATCAATTACCATTTATCTACCTTTTTTATTTGTTTGGTTTAGGCATTATCTGCTCCCAAGTGCTATCATCTGCTAATGCGCCCTTTGCAAGAAGCTGTCTAAATTTAATAAAATCAACTACATCATGCCCAGTCAATTTTCTCGTTGTAAATGTTGCAAATCCTGGAAATGCTTCATAATTCATATTTGCACCTAACCAGTAACGATTGGGTACTTTAAAGATATCCCAGAAGTACCTTTTCTTTGACCTTATACTATCGATTGACTTCATTAAACACTGCGGGAATAGGTTTACAAACCTCCATATAACTTCATCTATTGCTTTATCTAATAACTCAAAATCTGTTACACATTCCTTCATTAATGCCTTACCCTTTTCCAGTTCCTCCCCTGTTTTATACTCGCCATAAACTATCTCGCCATCTCTAATAAAATCCTCTGTTATAACAAGAGGATTTCTTACCCATTTCCCATCTTTTTTTAATACAGGAACAACCTTTGAAATAAGACCTTTGAACTTCATTTTATAAGCACTCCACAATTCACAGGAAACACAATTCCACATTGCATCTTCCATTGAAAGGTACCATGGTAGAAAATCTGTTGCACCACCATCAGGTGCGGAACCATGTTTTGGACCTGCCTGGCCATATACTGCCAAATCTGAAGAGATAGTGATATCACAAGCCATCCCTATCTCCTGTCCACCCGCTACTCTCATACCATTCACTCTACATATTACCGGTTTTCTGCAATTTAATATGCTATCTACCATACCGTTAAAAAGGTCCATATAATCACCATACTCACTGGGCCTTTTTGAATAATACTGGGAATATTCCACTGTATTACCACCTGTACAAAATGCCTTATCTCCAGAACCAGTAAATACCACAGCAACAACACTTCTATCAGAAGATGCTTTTTGAAAACCCGCTATAACCCCTTTAACCATTTCTGTGGTATATGAATTATACTGAGCAGGGTTATCTAAAGTAATCCATGCCACGTATAAGTCTTCTATAACCTTACCATCAGGATCTTTAAGAGACCTTTTTTCATAAACTGTACATGGAGCTTCTTTTCCAAAATGTTCATCACCAAACAAACTATGATCTTTTAGTTCATTATCCCTTTTCAACCAATCTAAAGCCATTTTGTCCTCCTTCCCTAACGATGTTTTTTTAAAAACAATTATTGTGTTTTGCCATTAACAGCAATCAATATGCCAATCCTATAAAAAAAGAATATTACACCAAAAAAGCTTGAGTTACAAATATTTTTATAACGTTGTTTTTAAACAATGTTTTAATTTTGATAAAATATAACCATGTTTCTGGTTAAAAATAACCATGTTTTTTTAATTCTAATTGAAAAAACAAAAGCCCCGAAGGGCTTTTGTTTAGAAATCAGGTGTGAGTATTACACGTTTGGTAAGTTTACCGTGGTGGGCAAGTTCAAAAACCTTTTCTATTTCGCTCATAGGTCTTATTTCTACAAATGGCTTTACTTGAACCTTACCTTCAAGGACAAGATTTAAAACATTTTTATAATGCTTGGGTGGACATCCCCATGTACCAACAATTTCTGCATCAAAAGCCATGAGTTTAGATAACATATACTCAATCTTATGAGGTCCATAACCGACTACCACAAGCCTTCCTATAAAAGATAAAAACTCTAAAGCTAATTCTTGACCTGGTTTCGTTCCTGTGCATTCGAATATTTTCCAACCATAGTTTGAAGGATAACCCCTTTCTTTACAAATACTTTTGAACATCTCTTTAATCTCTTTAATATCTTTATCTTTTGGATTGATTGCATAGTCAAGCCCATAGTTTTTCATATTCTGTAGCTTTTCCTCAGCTATATCAAACCCTATAACACATTCAGCACCGAATGCCTTAGCCATCTGAGTCATATAAGTACCTACACCTCCAGCAGCACCTATAACTATAACTAAATCGCCCTTTTCTAAACTCCCTCTTAAGGCTGCCTGATAAGGTGTAGTTACAGCGTCAGCAACAACTGCAAGTGTTTCAAGTTGGAAGTCACCTCTGTTTTCAATAAAACACAAATCTCTATATGGTACAGGGATATGGCTTGAATAACCACCATAAATATCAAGGCTATTTCCTGGCATCTTCTGGTTAAGACATCTATTTTCTCTGCCTTTTGCACAAATAGGACAGCTATTACAAGGCATAACAGCAGGAATTATTACCTCTTTACCTATCAAATCAGCTCTTCCTTCCACTATAATACCTGAGATTTCATGGCCTAAGGTAAGAGGTGGTTTAGTAACCGTTGGGACACCCTGATAAAAATAACTTAAATCAGTATGACATACGCCACAACCTTTAATCTTAACAAGGACTTCATCTTCCTTTAATGCTGGTTTTGGTATTTCAGTTTTTACAAGCTTGCCTGGTTCAACCATCTGGTAAGTATAAATTTTATCAACACTCATAATACTTCCTCCCCTAACTTTTATTATTTATGTTTCCAAACTGGTTTTCTTTTCTCCAAGAATGAGTTTATACCTTCATTTGCATCATCTAACTCCATTAAATCCTTTGTATACATCACTTCGATATTACTCAAAATCCTTTCGAAATCAAAATTTAGGGCTTTTTTAAACGCCTGTTTAGTTACTTTTAATGCCGATCCACTCATCGATTCAAACTTCTTTGCATAGTACATCAATTCTTTATCAAAATCCTGCAGAGGAAAAACCTGGTTTACTAGACCAATCTGTTTTGCTTCATAAGCAGATATGTTTTCTCCAAGAAGAATTATCTCAAAAGCCCTTTTTCTTCCAACTATCTGGGTTAGATATGTGATTGCTATAGGTGGGAAAACTGCTAATTTAATTTCTGGTTGACCGAATTTTCCATTATCTGCTGAAACTATTAAATCACAACCAATTGCGAGTTCACATCCACCACCTAAAGCTGCACCTTTAACCCCCGCTATTGTTATAATTTCTAGCATTTCAAGCCTTCTAAATATACCGTGGAAAGAACGCAGCATTTCATCCATTTTATCCTTTGTATGGTCTGCCACATCCACACCTGCTGAAAAGGCTTTTTCACCTTCTGAGGTAATTATAAGAACATTTAGTTCATGCTCACTTTTCTTTACCTCATCAAGAGCTAAATTTATCTCGTCCATTGTTTTAATATCAAGCACATTATAGGGTGGTTTGTTAATAGTTATCTTGGCAATCCTTCCTTCTTTTGAGTAATTAATAAAACTATACATACTTCCTCCTCATTTACTTTTTTATATTTTCCTTTATCTTTCTTGCATATACTTCCGGTGCTTCTGTATGAGCCTCATCACCAATAAATTTTGGAGCAAACCATGTATCATAATTTGAGTAAAGTTGTTTGAAGGCAGGTCTTGAACAGATTCTAACTTGCAAATTAAAAAAATCCCTATCGTAAGCATTTGGTGATGAATAAAATGCAAGTGTAAAGGGATGAAGGTTAATATCTTCATAAAAAGAGATTATTTTTGATATTCCAATGGCAAAGCTCTCAACATCTTTTTCTGTTATATCAGCCAAACAGCTTTTACCACTTATAATACCAACAATTTCCTTTTGGTGTTGAGGTGCAAAACTTGCTATCCAGGAAGTGTCACCTATATCAAACAAAAAACGCTCATCAAGTTTTTTTTCCTCTTCTATTAACACTTCCCAGTAATTTCTACTAAATCGTTCGAAATAACCTTTTGATAGTTCAATTAATCTGGTGACACCTGAATAGGGAACCTTTCTAATATGAAGTTGAAAATGAGGATGGGGCACACTTGAACCACCTGGATTTAAAAAATTCATCCCGAGAACGTGATACATTAATTCCGAATCAAAATTCCTCGCTTTTAATATAATTTCTTTAGCTAAGTTTATCGCACTGCCAAAATCTTCTACATCAATTTTTTTTGGGAAAAGTGTATGATTTTTATGGTTTATAATTATCACTGAATCGAAAGTACACTTTGAAAAAAGGTTAGGGATAGCAACTGAATTGTTTTTTCTGAAAAAACCTTCTTCATTGAAGTCTTTTCTATATTTAGCACCCTTTTGAAAAACATTACAGAAGGGGCAATTCTCTTTTGTTTTTTCCTGTAATTCAAGCATCATATTTATATCAGACGTTCCAAGAAATGCCTTCGCTTTTTCTCCAAGAAATGTATTTATTGATGCCACACTTCCAGTTAAAGGGTCTATTCTTTGCTCAATCATTTGCTCTAAAACATTCCCTTCTGGATCATAAATCACTGTTTTTTCAGTGATTTTTTTAAACTCTATCACGTTCTTCTCCTTTTAAATATATTGTCCACCGTCTACCTTAATAATTTCTCCCGTTATATGTTTTGCAAGGTCAGATACAAGAAAGGCAACGAGGTTTGCCACATCTTCAGGCAATCCAGGTTTTTTAAGGGCACTTTCTTCTATAGCTATTTTTTTAAACTCATCAGGCATCGATTCTCCCATCTCAGTGAGAATAAAACCTGGTGCTACAGCATTTACATTAACACCAAACTTCCCCAAATCTTTTGCAGCTGCCTTTGTAAGTCCATGAACACCTGCTTTTGCAGCTGAATAATTTGTCTGGCCAAATTTTCCTCTAAGGCCATTTATAGAGGTAATATTTACAATCTTTCCATAATTTTGTTCTTTAAATATAGGTGCTACCGCTCTCATAAAGTTAAAAGTGCCGGTTAAATCAACTGAGATGACTCTGTTCCACTGCTCAGGTGTCATTTTCCAAAGTACGCCATCCCAGTTGACACCAGCATTGCAAACTAGAATATGTATCCCCCCAAGGTTTGCAATCACTTCATTTACCATTTTTTCTGCATCTTCATAATTAACAACATCACATTTATAAATGAATCCCCTTCTACCCATAGCCTCAACTTCATTTTTTAAAGCAACAGCTTTTTCCTCACTTTTTACATAATTAAACGCTACATCAGCGCCACATTTTGCCAATGTTCTAACAATTTCTGCACCTATGCCCCTTGACCCACCTGTTACCAATGCTACTTTGCCTGTTAAATTAATCATATTACACCCCTCCAATCAACTAATTTTCCCTTTTTATTACACATGCAACTGTAACACCACCTGCTCCACAAATGGCAGCAAGTCCTAATTCTTTATCAAGCCTTTTTAACGAATAATAAAGTGTTACAACAATCCTTGCACCGCTACATCCTGTTGGATGTCCCAACGCAATAGCACCACCATTAATATTTACTTTGCTTCTATCCCATTTAAGCATTCTTTCATTTGTAAGCATTTGAGCTGCAAAAGCCTCATTTACCTCAATTAAGTCAATGTCATCAAGTGTTAGCCCTGATTTTTTTAGTACCATTGGAATTGAATAGCCTGGACCTTCACCCATATAGGCATTTTCACAAGCTGTTTGTGCAAAATTAACCACAGAAAAAAGAGGTTTTAATCCCCTTGATTTAGCCACATCCCTTCTCATGGCAACAAGCATAGCAGCACCATCGGTAAGACCGCAGGAGTTTCCAGCAGTCACACAACCACCTTTTTTAAAGGCAGGTGGAATTTTAGCCATCTTTTCCATATTGGTGTCTTCTCGTATGGACTCGTCTTCAGAAAATATAATTTCACCTTTATCCTTAGTCTTTACTGGAATAGGCACAATTTCTTCTTTAAAATATCCATTATTTTTTGCTCTTGCAGCTTTCATATGGCTTTCTACAGCAAAACTATCCAGTTCTTCTCTTGTTAAACCATACTTTTCTACAAGATTTTCTGCAGTTTGTCCCATACCCATATTAACTATAGGATCAACGCTATCCCCCCACCCATCCATGAGAATTTTATCTCCCATCCTAAATCCTTCCCATCTCACATTCTTTAAAAGGTAGGGGATTGTACTCATACTCTCCATACCACCACAAAGGACAATATTTGAACCATCTCTTATTGCTCTAACTGCATAATACATAGAAAGCATACCTGAAGGACATGCCATGTTCACTGTATTTGCTGGAACTTTCTTATCAACACCCCCTAAAAGAATAGCACTTCTTGCTGGATTAGGTCCATTACCAGCTTGTCTACAATTACCAATGATTGCTTCATCAATTTCATCAGATTGAACACCAGCTCTTTTCAAGGCTTCTTTAATAACAAACCCACCTAACTCATAAACAGGCATATCTCTCAATGTGCCACCAAATTTTCCCATAGGGCTTCTTACTGCTGATACAAAAACAATGTCATTATAAACTTCTACCATCTTTGTCCTCTCCTTTATTCAGTTAATGTTAATGCTCCCTGTGTACATACTTTTATACATTGAGGGTTACCACCACACAGGTCGCAGTGATAAACCCTATTTTCATATAGAAAACAACCCTCAAAGGGACATAGTTCTGCCCTTTTTATAGATTCCCATATAAACTTTTTCCTTTCCACTTCGATATCTAAGGAAGGTTCTATTGTTAAATCTTCTTCAAGGCATTTCATTTTTTTACATTGTAGACAAACCTTTGGAGTATGAATACTATCACCTAAGTCATCCATGGTAATTCTTATTGCAGACTTGTTTTTATCAACAATACCTAAGTGGGAAAGGCTACAAATAACCTCACATAAACCACAACCTGTACACTTTTCTTTTGTAACTTTTATCTTCACAGAATGCCTCCAATCCCCAATCTTTCTAATGTTTCACTCGTTGGGATGCCATTTCTATCCCAACCATGTAACATATAATATTCATCTAACATCTTTTCAAACTCATTTCTATCAATATAATGTCCCTTAGAAGGGCCATCAGGAACAGGTACATCATAGTAATAATCGGGCAATCTATCATCTTTCCTGGTAATACCTTCTCTAACAATATACATTCGTTCTAAAGTATATATCCTCTCTCCAAGTTCTTTTAGACTATTACTATCAAACTCAAAGCCACAGGAAAAATTTAACATATTAGCTATATCTTCATAATCAATAGCATTTATGCTACTAAAAACACTGGCAAACCTGCATATGCCAGCTGAATCTACCATTGCATTAAAAACCTCATGCCAGTGCACCATCCTTGCTTTACCAGTATATTCTTTATAACTCTGCCCCACATCACCACCGTAGAATTTGGCAAGTAACTCCCTTGGATACTGAACAACATCAACAGAGACCCTGCTTCTCATATGACAACAACCTCTCGTAGCGGTTGCAAGCCCAAGAGCAAAGGCTTTGACAACCCTTTCATCTGTCATCTCTATACTTACATTTTTTATATGCATAAGATGTTTTTCCGCTTCTTTAGGTAGTTTTTTCACTGCAAAAACTCCATCTGCTACAACATCACCAAAGCCTTCCCTTTTAGCTATCATATGCAATAGCTTTGCTATTTCTTCAACATTTCCCCAATCTAACTTTAATCCTGTTATACTCTCATCTATGATGCCTTTTTCAACTAATGTTAGTATCCAACCTATATAGCCACCGCCAGAAATCGTATCTATCCCCATTTTGTTACAAATCTCAACAAGGTATAATACACCTTCAAGGTTTAAATTCCCAATCTGGTTTCCAAAAGATGAAATTGAAGCATATTCAGGACCTTCTCCTTTTAAAGGTCCAAAGGTAGAATTTGATTTATATCTATGCCTACAATGAACAGGACAGCCACTACATGCAACCATGCCCGTTGCATATTTATCTAAAGCTTCTGCCTCAAGACTCTCTGCATCTCTGCCAATATGTGTTTTCTGGTGGTATTTAAAACTTAAAAACCCCTTTTCATTGGCATAATGGAGTAAAAGTGGAGAGCCAAACCTTCCCAAAGCTTTAGCCCAACCTGTTTTCATTAGCTTATCAGTTACCTTTATGAGAGTATCCCTAAAAGATTGTGGATTATGAATTTTAAAAGGCCTTTTTCCTATTACAGCAATTGCCTTAAGATTTTTACTTCCAAACACAGCCCCCATACCTGTTCTTCCTGCCATACTCTTATATCCAGAAGCAACTGAGGCAAACCTAACTAAATTTTCCCCCGCAGGTCCAATACAAATAATCTTAATATCATTATTCCCAAGCTCTTCCCTTATTTTTACCTGGGTTTCATAAGTATCAAGTCCCCATAGATGTTTAGCACTTCTTATTTGAACATCGTCGTTATTTATAAAAATGTAAACTGGGGCTTCACTTTTGCCTTTTATTATCATCTGTCCATAACCTGCTCGTGCAAATTCAGAAGGGAAATATCCACCAATATTCGAATCTCCAAGATAACCACTTTCAGGGGACTTTGCAGATATATTTAGCCTGCCAAAATATAAACCATTTAGCAGCCCTGCTCCAATTATAAGGACGTTATCAGCCCCCAAAGGATCTGTTTGAGGTCCAGTCATTTTTATGAGTTTTGAAATATTCAATCCCCTACCGCCTAAAAACATTTCTCTTTCTTTAATTGTAATCTCTTCCTTCTCAATCTTACCTTCTGTTAAATCAACAATTAATCTTTGTCTTGTTAATGGCATAATCATAACTCCAGTTCTAAACTTATTCTTTTTGAAGGACGAAACCCCTGTGAACCAAAAAACTTAACTAATCTTAAATCACTAAAATCTACCATCGTATAAATCCTTTTTATAGAAACAGCTTTCATATTGGATATAAACTGTTCCATCAAACGGCTACCAATCCCAAGTTTGTGATATTGTGGGGCAATGCCTAATGTATCAATATAACCCGAATCTTCAGGTATTCCAAACTCACCTTCATACACCTGCCCAATGAGAAACCCAATAACTCTGCCTTCTACTTCAGCAACAAGTGAACAGGATAGTTTACCTGGCATAAAAATCTCTTCAAATTTCCTCTCATAATAGGCTTTTCTTTGTCTGCATGTTATAGCATAATCAATTTCAACTATGGCATTAAGGTCTTCTTTTTTCAATGGTCTAATAACTACTTCCATATCACATCCTTTTTGTTAAAAGGATTTTATATCGTTCTTTTCCCAAAGCCATACATTCCCTGCATACTCCTTCATCTTCAGCATTAACATCTAATAAAAGCACTTCATAGCCAAGCTCTTTATACATTTCACATATCTCAGATAGCCTCGGCTCATCATATATACCTCTTTTTTCCCATCCCTCTTCTATAAGCTTTTTTAAATCCATCATTTTTCACCAGCTATGTTTAATTGCATCAAAAGGGCAAGCACTAATACAGGGCAAATTTACTATACCAGTATTAGGCTTACATACACTGCATTCTTCCTTTAACCGATTTCTCGCTTCATTTTTAACTGCCATAACTAACTCATCGTAGTCATTGGTTATGGCTTCTAAAATCTGTTTTGGGCAAGCACTTATACATGGTTTGGAAGCACATTTTACACATTTACTGTTATCCACAGTTATAAAATATTCACCGCTACCATCCATATACCCAAAACTTACGATCAATCTCTCTACCCCCTCGATTTTTCATACAATACTTTAGCAAATATAGCAGCACCAAGAGCTCCAATAATCTGAGCATCTACTGTTGATTTCACTGCTTCTATTCCTAATATCCTTTCCACCCTTTTTACAATACCTATATTCTTACTTATGCCTCCCGAGACAAAAAAATCAGGCTCAACACCAATCCTCTTAATAAGAGAACAAACCCTTTCAGCAATAGCTCTACAGTAGGCAGCTAACACTTTGTTTTTAGACCATCCTTTCCTAAGTAAATTGTAAGCCTCTGCCCTCGCAAAAACTACACAAACATTGCTCACAGGCTCTGGTTCTTCATCTATATCAAAAGATCGAGGTCCAATTTCTTCAATGGGTATTTCAAGAAGCTCAGCAAGTACTTCCAAACCTCTCCCCGTTCCTGCTGCACATTTATCGTTCATAAGGAAGTTTGTGACTTTACCTTCACTATCTATATGAATAGCCTTACAATCCTGTCCACCCATATCAAGAATTGTCCTTACTTTTGGACCACCTGCATAGTGAGCACCTTTCCCATGACAGGCAATCTCAGTTATAGTTTTATTTGCAAAGGTAATATTTACCCTGCCATATCCAGTGCCAACAATGAAATTACAATTATTAAGTTTTAAACCAGTCCTCTCTTCAATAGGTATAAAGGCTTTTTTTGCGCTTTCTGAACTATTTACACCAGTTCTTACAATGCTATATGCATACAACATGCCATCAAGCATAACTACTGCTTTAGAGCTTACTGAGCCCACATCTATCCCACAAGAAATAATATTCGCAGACCTCCAATCTCTTGAAGTGTCTACAAACACATCCTCAGACCATCTCCAGAAATCTCTATTTTCCATATACATAACCTAACCCAAACTTACAGTTTCAAGAACTAATAAACTTGCTCCATATGCCCCTATGTATTGAGGTTCATAGGGTATCAATAAATTATCAACCTCAAGATTGTTTTTAAGAGCATAAACAAAGCCTGGATTGTTAGCAAGACCACCTATAAGGGCAACTTCTGGTTCCACCCTAACCCTTCTCGTCATTGCCGAAACCCTGCTTGCAATAGCATCTAAAATTGCTTTTGCAATATCTTTCCTATCAACACCTGAGTGAATCAAAGAAACAACCTCTGATTCCGCAAAAACAATACACTGAGCATTCATAGGAATCCGTGATTCTGACTGAAGCGCTATCTTACCAAACTCTTCAAGACTTATTTCAAGGGTACGAGCCATTAATTCAACAAATGTTCCTGTACCTGCAGCGCATTTTTCATTTACAACTACATCAACAACATTACCGCTACTATTAATTTTTATTGCTCTACTTTCTTCAGCCCCAACTTCTATTATTGTTCTTACATCTGGATGAAGATAGTAAACTGCTTTAGCAGCACTCATAACTTCACTTAGAATAATACCTTCCTTATCCACTGTTTCCTTACCACTACCGGTAATGCCAATTTTTTTTATCTGGTCAATATTGATGCCTGCCTCCTCTGACAAATCCTTAATAAGATTTTTAACAAGAGAATTATTTTCATAACCCGATAGAAGCTTTTTTTTAACAATGATCTTTTTGTTATCATTTATAACCATTGCTTTAATATACCTTGCGCCTACATCTATCCCTACTACAAACATTACTCCTCACATATAGAAAAAAAAATAAAAAAATGTTTTAAAAATTCAAGCAATCGTTGTGCCAATACTTCCAATAAGTAAACCATTTAGATTAGAAGTGGTTTAAAAATAAAAAACATAATGTCAGATAAATTTTAACCGATGGTTGGTTAAAAATTACCATCTTTAATTAAGCTTTCCTTGGCTTTAACAATGTTTGTAATTAATTCATTTACAGGTGTTGAAACATTATGTTGTCTTCCTAACTTCACAATTGCTCCATTCAAAGCATCTATTTCTGTTTTCTTGCCCGATTTGATGTCGTAATACATGGAAGGGTAATGGTTCTTTGTAGGTGGTACTAAATTATTATAAAAATGGTCAAGGTATTTTTGTGGTGACTCCCAATTCAAAGGTAAATTTGAATTATTCGCCACTTCAAAAATCTCAAAAATAATTTGATTCATAACTGCTTTTGTCTCATATAGTTCTGCAAGCTTACCATAATTACATTCTAATATTGCTCCCAAAGAATTTAACGCACAGTTATATAATATTTTATCCCATAAAAGGGAATAAACATCCTTAGAGAATCTTGTAGGTATACCTGCATTGCTAAATATACTTGCTAATTCAATTAATTTATTATCAGGTATAGCGCCATCGGGTTGGCCTATTACTACATCATCAGCAATGACTGTAACCTCTGCAACATTTCTTTCCAATAACCTTGCTCCAAATATAACTCTGCTTAAAACAACATGTTCCTTGCCAAGCACCTTTGTTGCAATCTCGTAGTTGCCATAGCCGTTTTGTGCTAAAACGACAAGGGTGTTTACACCTACAACCTTTTTTATCTCTTCAATCGCTTTTTCTGTATCAAAGGATTTTACTGAAAGCACAACCAAACTAATGTCTCTATCTTTAAGAGAGTCACATCCTGTGTAAATACCATCTAAATATGCCTCTTTCTCACCAAAAATACCTTTAATTTTTAAAGGTTTCCCAGCAAGTTCTTTTAAATAAATTTCCTTTGTTATTCCATAAACACAATGTCCCAAAGATTTAAGCGAACATGCAAAAACTGTCCCGATTGCACCAAGCCCAAAAACAACAATATTCATACTATACACCTTAAAACATAAAACATTTTTGTGTCAAGAAGTATGATTTTTTTAAAACTGCTAAAATTTAATGTGTAAAAATTGAAAACAAATGCTATGATAGTAATATGAAGAGTTTTAAGTTATCTTTTATTATCTTAATCTTTCTCACATTACAAAAGGGCATCTTACACGCATCCTCACTTAGAACATGTTATGATGTTAAGGTATTTTTTTTGAAAGTGGGGGAATCTTGTATAAACTATAGCATTGAAAAAAGGGAAATTAAAATTACAAGTTTTATGAGAACTGTAAATATTGGAAGTATAGCAAAACATATATACGACCATGGTGGTATAACTGTTTCAATAAATGACTTAAAACCTATTCATTTCCATTTTCATCAGGAAGAAGGTCGTTTCAAAAGGTTTCAAGAATACCTTTTTAAAGATAACAAAATATTTGTCACAGAAAGAAAATATAAAAAACTGTCTGATGAAATAGAATTGGAAGAAAAAAAGAGTTACTTTCATAAAGGTGAATTTGACCCTTATAGTGCTACACTTTTCCTTTTTTTAAATGTTGAGAAACAAAATATAGGCACAATCCCTATTTTCTACGATGATGAATTTTATAATATATCTTGGGAAAAAATTAAAAAAATAACACTTACTAACAATATGGGACAGTTTAATGTTTTTAAAATAAAGATACAGCCAAACATCAAAGGGAAAGGTCTTTTACAGCCAAAGGGTGTGTGGTTTCTCTGGATAGATGAAAAAACAAAACTACCCATCGAGATGGAAGTGGGTTTTATTATTGGTCGTGTTAAGGTAAGGATTTCACAAATTGAAGGTAATAGAAATCTTTTAAACATCCTTTCCTTCTAAATGCTCTAAACTGAATTGTTTTATTTTATATCTTAATGTGCTTCTATCAATTTTCAACAATTTTGCAGCCTCACTTTTATTGCCTTTAGTTGTTTTTAAAGCCTCTTTTATGATCTTTATCTCCTGCTCTTTTATATAATTCTCAAGTCCCATATTATAAACTTCATCAATATTGAACACTGGTGGTAGATCTTGTCTTTTTTCATGAGTTATTTCCACAGGTAGATGCTCTAATCTAACATATCTATCATCTTCAAGAATTAAGATCTTTTCTATAATGTTTTTAAGCTCTCTAACATTACCAGGGTAAGAATAGTTGATTAAGGCTTGTTCAGCATTACTTTCAATTCCAATAAAATGTTTGCCTAGCTTTTTGTTATAAAAATTGATGAAGTATTTAGCTAAAGGAATTATATCCTCTCGTCTTTCTCTAAGAGGTGGTACATATATTTCGATTACTTTCAACCTATAATACAAATCATTTCTAAATTTTCCTTCCTCAACAAGTTTTTTCAAATCCTGGTTTGTTGCTGCAATTAGTTGTATATCGATGGGAATATCGGATGTACCTCCAATTCTTCTAATTTTCCTTTCTTCAAGTGTTCTTAGTAGTTTTGTTTGCAAATCGTAAGACATATCCCCTATTTCATCAAGAAAAAGTGTTCCTTTATGAGCTTTTTCGAAGAGCCCAATCTTTTTCTCTTTGGCATCTGTAAAGGCTCCCTTCTCATATCCGTAAAGTTCACTTTCCAAAAGATTAGAAGGAATAGCAGAACAGTTTATAGCTACAAAGGGCCATATTGCCCTCTTACTCTCATAATGTAGTGCCCTCGCTATTAACTCCTTGCCTGTACCACTTTCACCTAAAATCAATACAGAGTTTGCACCAGAAAGTGCAACCTTTTTTATAATTTTGAAGATCTCCTCCATCCTCTTTGACTGGGCGACAATTGAACTTATACCATATTTTTCAGCCTGAGCTTTAACTAGTGTTTTTAATTCTTTATCAAGTTTTCTTGTTTCTAAAGCAAGTCTTATGATAAGTTCAATATCTTTTGTTCTAAAAGGCTTCTGTATAAAATCATAAACACCTTTTTTCATAGCCTTTACTGCTGTTTCAACAGTTCCATATGCAGTCATAACTATTACAATAGGTTTTTCTGACAATTTTTCTATATCATCTAATAATTCAAGTCCCATACCATCTGGAAGTTTTATATCGAGCAACACAAGGTCTATTTCGTTTTCTTTGAGCATCTTTCTTGCTTTATTAAGGGTATCAACGCCTAAAACACTAAAACCCCTATCGATTAAATACTGTGTTAGAGATTGTAATATTATCTCTTCATCATCAACTATAAGTACAGTGTTTTCAGACATACTCACTCCCTCAAAAGTGGCAACTCAATTGTAAATTTTGTCCAGCTTTTCCCATCACTATTAACAAAAATCCTGCCTTTATGGTGTTGAATAATACTTTTTGTGATATAGAGCCCCAAACCTGTGCCTGTCTCTCTTGTTGTGAAAAAAGGGTCAAAAACTTTGTCAAGGAGGCTTTTTTGTATCCCTATACCTGTATCTTCTATATCAATGCATACAAAATTGTCCTTCCTATAAACATTTACAGAAAATGTCCCACCTTTAGGCATACTTTCAATGCTGTTATTGAATAAATTAATTAATGCCTGGTTAAGTCTTTTTTCATCTGCCATAATGTTTAACTTAGCATGTTTTGTGGTTAAATTCATAGTAACATTTCTTCTTTCTGCTATCTTTTTGTGGGTTTGTAAAAATTCTCTTACCAATTTAACAATGTCAATCTTTTTTGGCTTTATATTCATTGGTTTACTTATCTCAAGTAAGGAAGCAAGCATTTCTTCAAGATTGGCAATTTCTTTTAAAACGTTTTCTATCAATTTTTTATTTTTTCCAGAGGTACTAGGGTCATCTTTAACCATCTCAAGCGTTATGTTAATACCCGTAAGAGGGTTTCTAAGCTCATGGGCAACACCAGCTACAAACTGCCCTAAATATGAAAGCCTACTAGACCTTTCTTTTTCTTCATAGGCTTTCTTTAGTTCTGTTATATCATCTAATACAAGCAAAAGGTCAAAATTATCATTCTCTTCATTTTTCATCGGCACAATGCTTATATTGAGATACCTTTCCTCCCATATAATCTCAAGGTTATGAGCTGGTTTACCTTCACTAAAGGCTCTTTTTATACTGTTTATAAACACTTCATCCTTAAATAGTTTGTAAATTTCTTTATTTTTAAGACCTTTATCATTCAAAATGTTTACTGCACTCATGTTATAGGTCTTGATTTTCCAGTCAGGATTTATTACGAGAATCCCACTCGGAACATTATATAAAATTGTGTCTCTAAACTCTTTGCTCCGCCTCAACCTGTGATAGTATATATAGTTTTCCATAACAGCACCAACTTGAGAACCAAAAAATTTGATATATTCTTTGTCTATCTCATCGAACTCTTTTTTACCTGACCTTTTACCACCTATCACACCTAAAATACCTTTCTTACCTTTAACAGGTGAGGCAATGAAATGGAGAAATTTATTTTTAGAAGTTTTTTCAGAAAAAATTAGTACATCCCCATTCTTTGCGACCCATCCGATAGCCCCATATCCAACAGGTATTTTTTCGTGTTCCCCTTCATCATTTTTTTGTGCTTCAAGTGTTAGATATGCCCTTGACTCATCTATTGAATAGAAAAAACTTTTTTCAAGTGAAAATATATTACATAAACCTTCTACTACAACTTGAGAAATATCTCTTCTCTCAAAGGAGGCGTTTAATTCACCTATTGTGGAAATTAACTGGTGGAGGATTTTGTTTTCTTTCCTTTTATTCATTCTAACCACCGGCAATAGGCGGAAAAAGAGATACCGTATCCCCCTCTTTCAAAGGTGTTTTAAAGTCAGCAAAATCACCATTTATCAATTTAATCATGGGATAGTCTAAAGGGATGCCAAGCTTTTTGACTAAATCTTCAAGGTTTATGCCTTCAGGTACTTCCAATTCCTGGTATTTAGGGCCAAAATCTCTTAAATTAGCGAAAAGTTTAACAACAACTTTCATGTAAATAATTATACCAAAAAGTTTACATTAAAACTATTTTTACCCTTCAATAACAAAATTTGCTTTTCTCTTTTCAAGAAAAGCAGATATACCTTCCTGCCCTTCCTTTGAAACTCTCACTTTAGCAATTACCTTAGGAGCCATCTCTCTTCTTTTTTCCATATGATTTTCTAATTGGAAGGATATCAATCTTTTTGTCTCTTCTATCGCTTTAGGTCCGACTGAGAATAGCTGTTTTTTTAAACTTGCCAGCCTTTCTTCCATCTTTTCATCATTTTCTTCAATATAATTTACAAGTCCAATTTCTTTTGCTTTTACAGCATCAAATAAACTACCTGTTATACAAAACTCTCTTAATGCAGGATAGTCTATTTTTTTAACAAGATAGGAAGATATTACTGCAGGAACAAGACCAAGTTTCACCTCAGTAAAACCAAATTTTGTATCTTTATGGGAAATAACAATATCTGATGCAGCAAGTATACCTGTACCACCACCAAATACTCCACCCTGTACCATTGAAATTACTGGTTTTGGTGATGTATAGATGGCATAAAACATACCATCTAAACCCCTTGCATCCTTCTCATTTTCTTCTTCAGTATAATCTTTCATTTTTTTCATCCAGTTCAAATCTGCTCCAGCACAGAAGGATTTTCCGTTTCCTCTAATAACAATAACCCTTTCTTCTCTTACTTTGATAAATTCAAAAGCATTGGTAATCTCTTCTATCATCTCTTCATTAAAAGCATTATGAAGTTCAGGCCTGTTCAATCTCAATGTAATAGTTTTACCATCGCTTTCAAGTAGTATATATTTGTACTCTGGTAGACTCATTTTATCCCTCCCTCAATTACATTTTTTTATTGTAACAATATCTTTAAGCACTTCAAAAGCTAACGTATAGGGATCTATGGTTCTTTTTTCAAGTTTTTCTTCCCACTGGGGCCAATTAACATCGCTTTTTATCCTTTGCATTATCTGAATTTCTAACTCGTTCATTAGTACTTTTTCAAACATCTTTTTAGCTCTTTTACTGAAGAATTTCTGGAATAACCCATTCTTCTCAAGATATCGTTTGTGCTCATAAATCTTTTCAACTAACTCTACTATACCTGTACCGTTGTGAGCTTGAACTTTTAAAACAGGTGGTCTAAACCTGCCATCCCAATTTATCATATCAAGCATTGCAACTATTTCTCTAAAAGCTCTATCCGCTCCTTCTCTATCCGCTTTATTTACAACAAAAATGTTACCTATCTCCATAACTCCAGCTTTTATAGCCTGTATGTCATCACCTAACCCTGGCACAGTAACAAGAATTGAGGTGTGAGCTAAATCAACTACTTCTACCTCGTCTTGTCCTACTCCTACCGTTTCAAGAATAATAATTTCTTTTCCCATAGCATCCATCACAAGGCAAATCTCCTCAGTTGATGCTGTTAAACCACCTAAATGGCCCCTACTAGCAAGACTTCTTATAAATACTTCAGGGTCACTGCTATGTCTTTGCATCCTTATCCTATCGCCAAGTATAGCCCCACCTGTAAATGGACTCGATGGGTCAACCGCAATTACACCAATTTTTTTTCCCTCTCTTCTAAATGCAGTTATTAACTGGTCAACAAGAGTGCTCTTACCTGCTCCTGGAGGACCTGTTATACCAATAATGTATGATTTTCCTGTATAAGGGTAGAGTTTTCTTAGTTCTTCCCTACCTTCAGCAACTTCATCATCTAAAAGCCTCATTAAACGGGCACACGCCCGTATATCCCCCTCTAAAATTTTATCTGCCAAAGACATGTATGCTCCTAATTTATTCTTTCTTCTTTTCTTCCCAGATTTTTTCAAGTTCCATATAAAGGGGAGGGAATTCAGGCTCATACCTTAAGAAGGAAGGTATGGGATACCTCGTACCCCCTTTATGTGTTCCTTCTAAACCTTCAATAACAATATCAACCTTAGATTCAGGTATGGTAAAAATCATCTCCCAATCCTGTGTTTGTCCAAAGAGTCTGTCTCCATAACAAGGAAGGATGACCTGACATTCATCTTCTTTTTTTGTCCTGATTATGATATCTGCACAATCTATTCTTCCGTTTATCTGGGAAGTAAGTCCACCTCCCGTTGAATAAAGTCTCCCATTTAAAAGCCTTAAAACTTGAGCAGAATTACCATAGAAAACATAAATGTCGGGCTTAAAATTTTCCCTACCAATCGGGGCCATTAATATCGTCTTTATCTCATTATAACCAAATTTGGGCACACAAGCTTCACACTTTTTGCCTGCTTCCTTATCTTTTGTATATAATCCTACACAAATTGTACCTTCTACATAATACTCAACGGATGGCTCAAAACCAAAGGCAATCTTTGCAGGCGGACAGGATATATCTTCTTTTGTCAGTGCTAATCCCCAACCATACCTTCTTGCTATTGCAAAAGCCTGACAGATGGCAATCTTTTTTCCCATATCCTTTAACGGTCTCTTTAGTTTAGGTGGTATCTCTTCAGAATCAGATACCGCAACAGCGAGTGGAAAATATGTTGGCCTTACATACATTTCTAATGCTTTTAAAAGTTCTTGTGAGCCCATTTGTGCCCCCTTTTTTTAAATTATTCTCCCTAATCCTAAATGTCTTGCTATAACAATTCTTTGGATTTCAGATGTACCTTCTCCTACTTCAAGCAATCTTTGATCCCTATAAAACCTTTCTATTGGGTACTCTTTCATAAGGCCATAACCACCATGTATTTGTTGTACGTGCCATACTACCGTTCTCATTACTTCAGAACAATAAAGCTTTGCCATAGCAGCTTCTTTACCGTAAGGCCTTCCATTATCAGCAAGCCAGCAGGCTTTATAAAGAAGGTTTCTTGCAGCTTCGATAAGCATTGCACAATCAGCTAATTTAAATGCAATTGCCTGAAATTCTCCAATCTTTTTACCAAACTGAACTCTCTCTTGTGCATATTTAATACCCATCTCCATCGCTCCCTGGGCACCACCAAGACCCATAGCAGCAATTGAAAGCCTTCCTCCATCAAGGGTTTTCAGCATTTGTTTAAAACCATCGCCTCTCTTACCCAAAAGATTTTCTTTTGGCACTCTACAATCATTAAAATACAGTTCTGCAGTATTACTAGCACGCCAAACCATCTTTTTATGCATAGCTCTTTTTTCAAGACCCTTTGCATCAGCTGGTACAAGAATACAAGAAAGTTCTGGCCTACCATCAGATAATGTGCCTGTCCTTGCCTGAACAACAATTACACCAGTCATATCATTGGCACCATTGGTAATAAAAATTTTACTACCATTTATAACCCACTCATTCCCATCTAAAACTGCTGTAGTCTTTGAGTTACCGGCATCAGAACCTGCATTTGGTTCTGTAAGACCAAAAGCTGCAAGCATTTCTCCTGAACAAAGCTTTGGTAACCAATACCTTTTTTGCTCTTCATTACCAAAATAATAAATAGGAGATATTCCAAGAGAATTCCCCGCAGCAACTGTGGCTGCTTGAGAGGCATCAACCCTTGCTAATTCCTCAACCACAATAATATAGGAAAGATAATCAAGCCCCTGACCACCATATTCTTCTGGCACTATTGTCCCGAAAAAACCCATTTCTGCCATCTTTTTTGTTAACTCATAGGAAAACTCTTCTTTTTCATCAAGCTCTGCAGCAATGGGTGCTATCTCTTTTTCTGCAAAATTTCTAACTGTTTTTCTTAACTGTTCCTGTTCAGGTGTAAGGTCAAAACAAATTGCCATATTAATCCCCCTTTTACGATAACGGTTTTATATTTTCTTTTGCCCAATTTATGATTGTCTCCAGCGGTGTTCCAGGCAGAAATAATTCTTTCACACCTATGGATTTTAAGTATTTAACATCATCTTCTGGTATAATCCCACCTCCAAAAACAACAATGTCAGTAGCATTTTTTTCTTTTAGCAATTCAAGAACTCTACTAAAAAGGTAGTTGTGTGCACCAGAAAGGACACTCATACCAATTGCATCTACATCTTCTTGAAGAGCTATATTTACGACATCTTCAGGTGTTTGGTGCAAACCAGTATAAATCACCTCAAAGCCTGCATCCCTTAAAGCCCTTGAAACAATCTTAACTCCTCTGTCATGACCATCAAGACCTGGTTTTGCCATCAAAATCCTTACTTTTCGCATACCCTTTAGCCCTCCAGTCCTTTTATCATTTACCCATTTAACTAAAACATTGCTGGTTCTTTATATTCTCCAAAAACTTCTTTTAATGTATCAACAATCTCACCAATAGTTGCATAAGCTTTAACTGCATTATAGATATAAGGGATAAGGTTTTCCTTACCTGTTGCTGCTTTCTTTAGTTCTCTTAATGCATTTTCCCATGCCTTTTTGTCTCTTGTCCTTTTTACTTCCTGAGTTCTGGCAATTTGTTTTTTCTCTACTTCATCGTCTATTTTAAGTATAGGAATTGGAATTTCTTCTTGCATTATGTATTTATTAACCCCAACAATTGTTTTTTCACCCTTTTCAACGGCTTGTTGGTACCAGTATGCATGGTCCATTATCTCTCTTTGCGGATAACCAAGCTCTATCGCTTTAACCATTCCACCAAGATCATCAATCTTTCTAAAGTATTCATAAGCACCTTTTTCCATCTCATTTGTCAATTTTTCCACAAAATAAGAACCACCAAGAGGATCGATAGTATTTATAACGCCTGACTCTTCAGCTATTATCTGTTGAGTTCTTAATGCAACTGTAACAGCAAGTTCCGTTGGTAATGCAAGTGTCTCATCCATTGAGTTTGTATGGAGCGATTGTGTACCACCAAGCACCGCAGCTAAAGCTTGTATGGTAACCCTTACTATATTGTTTAGTGGCTGTTGTGCTGTTAAACTGCAACCTGCTGTCTGAGTATGAAACCTAAGCATCCAACTTCTTGGATCTTTCGCTTTATATGTTTCTCTCATCTCCCTTGCCCATATCCTTCTCGCTGCTCTATATTTTGCAATCTCTTCAAAGAAATCATTATGTGCGTTAAAGAAGAAAGACAGTCTCGGTGCAAAATCATCAACGTTCAACCCCGCTTCAATGCCAGCTTCAACATAAGTAAATCCATCTTTTAATGTAAATGCAAGCTCCTGCAAAGCAGAAGAACCTGCTTCCCTAATATGGTAACCAGATATAGAAATGGTATTCCATTTTGGAACGTGTTTTGAACAGAAAGCAAAAATATCAGTAATTAGCCTTATTGAGGGTTTTGGTGGAAATAACCACGATTTCTGGGCTATGTACTCTTTAAGTATATCATTCTGAATTGTTCCACCTATTTTATCCCAAGATACACCCTGTTTTTCCGCTACTGCCATATACATGCAAAGCAATATTGAAGCAGGTCCGTTGATTGTCATTGAAGTAGTCACTTTATCAAGGGGAATACCATCAAAAAGTATTTCCATGTCAGCCAGTGAATCTATAGCAACACCACATTTACCAACCTCACCTCTTGCTCTTGGACTATCAGAATCTACACCCATTAAAGTTGGCATGTGAAAGGCAACCGATAAACCTGTCTGTCCCTGACTCAAAAGGTACTTGTATCTTGCATTTGTATCCTCTGCAGTCCCAAAACCTGCAAACTGCCTCATCGTCCATACTTTACCCCTATACATAGTAGGCTGAACGCCTCTTGTGTATGGATATTCACCAGGAAAACCCAAATCCCTCAAATAATCAAAATCTTCAAGGTCAACAGGAGTATAGAGCCTTTTTATTTCCTGGTTTGATAAGGTTGTAAACTTTTCCTTGCTTTCAGGGTTTTTTTGTAAATGTTTTTCTAAAACATTTTTTTCCCATAATTCAAGGCTATCTTTAATCCTGCCATCCATAATGATCACCTCTTATATTTTATAAAATCACCAATCAATACCTTTCCTGCCCATAATACCATCTTCTGCAAAATAATGTTTCACTTCTTTGAACTCTGTTACCACATCAGCTCTTTCAATCAACTCTTTAGGTGCATACCTTCCTGTTAGAACAACCTCTATTTCTTCTTTGTTTATTCTATCAAGAACATGGTACAACTCATCCCTGTCAATAAGGTCATAATCAAGCGCAACACAAGCTTCATCTAATATGTAAATTCTATATTCATTGTCTTCCAATGATTTTTTAAAAAATTCAAAAGCCTGTTTTGCATACATTTTATCTTCTTCTGTTGGTGCTTCTTTCGATACAAAACAGGCTCTACCAAAAGCAAAAATTTCTATATAGGGGTATAAAAATTTTAAGGAGTTATGTTCGCCATATCCACAATCTTCACTTTTCATAAACTGTATAATTAAAGTTTTCATAGAATGTCCAGCAGCTCTTAAAGCCAGTCCTAAAGCTGCGGTTGTTTTACCTTTCCCATCACCAGTATAGACATGAATCATTTCAATATCTCCCTTGCAATAACCATCCTTTGTACTTCTGAGGTACCTTCATAAATTGTTGTTACTTTTATATCTCTTAAGTATCTTTCTAATGGATATTCCTTACTGTATCCATAACCGCCAAGAATCTGTACAGCTTTTATACATACCTTATTAGCAACTTCTGAAGCATAAAGTTTTGCCATTGAACCTTCTTTGGTATAGGGATAACCCTTTTCTTTCAAAAAGGCAGCTTTTAAAACAAGCATTTTAGCTGCTTCAAGCTCAGTATAACAATCTGCAAGCATAAACTGAATCGCCTGTAACTCAGAAATTGGCTTACCAAACTGGATTCTTTCTTTTGCATAGTTTTTAGCAAAGTCAATTGCTGCATATCCAACTCCGAGAGACAAAGATGCAATACCAATTCTTCCTCCAGCAAGCTCCATTAGTGCTATCTTGTATCCATCACCTTCTTCGCCAAGTAAATGGTCTTCTGGAACAAAACAATCATAAAAGGCAATCTCATTAGTTGGTGATGCACATTGACCCATCTTCTCTTCTTTTTTCCCAATAATTAACCCTTTTGTGCCTGCAGGGACAAGAAAAGCAGATATACCCTTTTTGCCTTTTGATTTATCTGTAACAGCCCATACTACAAAAACACCAGCCACTTCACCACTTGTAATAAAAATTTTTGAACCGTTGAGAACATATCCACCATTTACTTTTTCAGCTTTAGTTTGAATACTTCCAGCATCGGAACCTGCATTTGGCTCAGTAAGACAAAATGCCCCTGCCAAATATTCTCCAGAACACAGTGGTGGCAAATATTTCTTTTTAATCTCTTCCCTTGCAAACTCCTGTATGACCTCAGCTACCATATTTGTGACTGACATTGTAACGGCTACAGAAGCACTTGCCTTTGCAATTTCTGTTACCGCAAGAGAATAGGCAACAGTACCTGCGTTAAAGCCTCCGTAATCTTCCTTTATATTCATACCCATAAAACCAAGCTCTGCCATTTTCTTGATAATATCAGCAGGAAACTTATGACTTTCCTCAAACTCATTTATTACAGGAGCAATCTCATTCTCTGCAAACTTTTGAGCAGTTGAACGTATCATCTCCTGTTCTTTTGTTAAAAGAAAATCCATATCAACAAACCCCAAATTTTTATTTAACAAGTCTCTTCTTAATTTCTGAAGTTAAAACTGGTACAACTTTAAAAAGGTCATCTACAATACCATACGTAGCTACCTTAAAAATTGGTGCTTCAGGGTCTTTATTAATAGCCACAATAATATCGGACGTACGCATACCTGCTAAATGTTGAATAGCACCTGATATGCCACAGGCGATATAAATCTTTGGTTTAACTGTTTTTCCTGTCTGGCCTACCTGATGGTCATAAGAGATCCATCCAGAATCAACAACAGCCCTACTTGCTCCAACAGCACCTCCCAATGTATCTGCCAATTCTTGAATTATCTTAAGGTTGTCAGGCCCGCCGATACCTCTACCAGCACTTACTATAAAATCTGCATCTTGAAGACTAATTTTGCCTGTTTCCTTCATCACTTCCAAAACCCTTACAGGAATCTCTTCTTCTTTTATATCAACAGGTAGTTCAACATATTCACCGCTTTTATCTGTTTTTTCTGGGACAGGGAACGCTTTAGGTCTTACAGAAAGTATCTTTACACCATCACCATTAAATTTGCCCCAGTATAAAAGATTGCCAGCAAAACAGGGTCTTATAAAATGTAAGCTTCCATCCCCTTTTTCCACATCTATGACATCAGCTATTACGCCTGCTTTTAATTTAGCACCCAAGTAAGGGGCAAAATCTCTACCATTCCCCGTTCCAGGAACAAGTACATAGTTAATATCAGAAATTGAATTTACAAGATTTGCAACTGTTTTTACAAATGGTTGTGTTCGATAATATTTGAAAGAAGATGATTTCCCGCCATAAACTTTATCAGCACCATGTGCAAATAATTCAGAAGAGTAATTCTGTGGTTCTTCTGTTAAAACTACAACAGAGATAATCCCATCGCCTTCGAGTTCTTTTATTTTCTTAGCAGCACTTAAAACTTCTAAAGAACTCTTTTTAATTTTATTCTCATCTATTTCTATCACACAAAGTATTTCTTTAGCCATAACTGCCTCCTTAGAATATTTTCTGAGCAAATAAACGATCTAAAAGTTGGTTAACAACTTCTTCAGTTGTACCTTGCAATATTTCACCGCCAGATCTTGGTGGTGGTGGAGATACTTTCACCATAGACTCTTTCGGAACTATACTATCATCAAGAGCCAAATCAGCTTTAGTTAACACTGGGATAGGTATTTTCGCTGCCTTTCTCAACCCCATTAATGAAGGATAACGAGGTTTATTAATATCTTTTACAACGGTAATTAGTGCTGGGAGTGTTGAAGAAACAACTTCTTTCCCACCTTCAAGAAGCCTTTCGACAATAATTCTTTTATCACTATCTGATACTTCTCTAACTTTTGAAACATAAGTGAGTACTGGAATATCCAAAAATGCGGCCACTTGTGGTCCAACATGAGCTGTATCACCACCCAAGGCCAACTTACCAGCTATTATTAAATCAGCACCACCAATTTTTTCTATTGCTTTTGCAAGTACATGACTTGTCAAAAGTGTATCAGCACCTTTAAAAGCAGGGTCAATAACATGATAAACTTGATCAACACCCATAGCAAGAGCAGTCCTTAATATTTCTGTTGCCTGCTCATCTCCCATAGTGATTATAATGACTTCTCCTCCAAGCTTTTCTTTCCATTGTAAACATTCCTCGATTACAAATTCATCAAAGGGGTTTAATATCCTAGGAACCCCTTCTAATTTCAATTCTGGCCCTTGGTTCTGTGGTTTAATTTCAGCAGGGTCATAAACTTGTTTAATCAATCCAATAAAACGCATATTTTCCTCCTATCTTAAAATTTGGTTAGCTATCACTAATCTCTGAATCTCTGATGTCCCCTCATAAATCTCTGTAATCTTGGCATCTCTAAAAAACCTCTCCACTGGGTACTCCTTACTATAACCGTAACCACCATGTATCTGTATAGCTTTAGTTGTTACTCTCATAGCAACTTCGGAAGAGTAAACTTTAGCCATTGACGATTCTTTTGTAAAGGGCATATTCGCATCCTTTAAAAAGGCAGCCCTTCTAGTCAAAAGCCTTGCAGCATCAATCTCTGTAGCCATATCGGCAAGCATCCATTGGATTGCCTGAAACTCAGCTATTGGTCTTCCAAACTGTATTCTTTCTTTTGCAAATTTTAGTGCCTCTTCAAATGCACCTCTTGCTATACCAACCGCCTGAGCTGCTATACCAATTCTTCCACAATCTAATGTATACATCGCAATTTTAAACCCTTCTCCTTCATTACCTAAACGCTGACTTGCTGGAATTCTAACATCTTGTAGTACAAGTTCTGCTGTACCAGAGGCATTAATACCAAGTTTATGTTCAATTTTCCCCACAGAAAAACCTGGTGTGCCCTTTTCTACAATAAAACAGCTAATGCCTTTATATTTTAAGCTCTTATCTGTAGAAGCAAAGATAAGAGCTATGTCAGCATGTGTTGCATTTGTAATAAAAATCTTGCTTCCATTTAAAATGTAGTAATCACCATCTTTTACAGCGGTTGACTGGATGCTTCCAGCATCGGAACCTGCATTTGGCTCAGTAAGACCAAAACAACCTAATTTTTTACCTGATGCAAGAGGTGTTAAAAATTGCTTTTTCTGCTCCTCAGTTCCAAACTTAAGTAGAGGTGCACAAACAAGTGAGTTGTTAACCGACATAATTACAGATGTGCTACCGCAGTACCTTGCTATCTCTTCAATTGCAATTGCATAGCATACATAGCTCAAACCTGCTCCACCATACTCTTCCGGAATATTTACACCCATAAGTCCTAACTCACCCATTTTTTTAACTAAATCAACTGGGAACTCACCAGTTTCATCAAGTTTTGCAGCAATAGGTTTCACTTCTTTTTCAGCGAAGTTTTTAGCCATTTCCTGCATCATTCTTTCTTCTTCATTGAGCAAAAAATCCATAGAGCCTCCTTTTTATTCAAAAAGCTTCATTTACCTTTAAACTCAGCTTTTCTTTTTTCTAAAAAAGCTTTCATACCTTCTTTCTGATCTTCTGTAGCAAAACAAAGTGAAAAATAGTCTGCTTCTATTTTTAAACCTCTTTTCAAATCAACATTCATAGCAACATCAATTAATTCTTTTGCTAATTTAACAGCAAAAGGTGCCTTAGATGCTATCTTTTTCGCAATCGCTATCGTTTCTTCCATGAGCTTATCAGCCTCTACAACTTTATTCACAATACCAAACTCATAAGCTTTACATGCATCAATCATTTCTCCACTTAGAATTAACTCTTTTGCTTTAGCAGGACCAATGCGTTTTGTTAGCCTCTGTGTACCACCAAAACCAGGGAAAACTCCTAAACCTACTTCAGGAAGCCCAAACTTTGCTTTATCGGAAGCGTATATAAAATCACAGGCAAGAGCAATTTCAGTACCACCACCAAGGGCATAACCATTAACTGCGGCAATTACAGGAATTGGCATATTTTCAATTGTATTCATGAGTCTATGACCACGATTTGCAAACTCTTTAGCTTCTAAAACTGTCATGTTAGACATTTCTGCAATATCTGCACCTGCCACAAAAGCTTTGTTACCTGAACCAGTTAAAATTACACACATTACATCATCACGATTTGCCAATCCTTCAAAAAGGCATGTTAACTCTAAAATTGTCTCAGTATTAAGGGCATTTAGTTTAGCTTCCCTGTTTATCGTAACTATTGCTACATTTTCTTTTATTTCAACAAGAACATTTTTAAAATCCATGCTCTCCCCCTTTTTAAGGTACTAATTTTTTTGTTTATTTGTTTCCATAATCATAAAAGCCTCTACCAACCTTTCTACCAAGTAAACCTGCATCTACATATTTTTTAAGAAGTGGACAAGGCCTATATTTTGGATCACCTAACCCTTCATAAAGAACATTTAAAATAGCAAGACATGTGTCAAGCCCAATTAAATCTGCTAACTCAAGTGGGCCCATAGGATGGTTCATTCCTAATTTCATAACAGTATCAATGCTTTCCTTCGTTCCAACACCTTCATAAAGTGCATATATTGCTTCATTTATCATAGGTAACAATATTCTATTGGATATAAAACCAGGAAAATCATTCGCTTCAGCAGGGGTTTTCCCCATTTCAATAGATAAGTCCCAAACTGTTTTAAATGTTTCTTCTGATGTGAGCAAACCTCTTATTACCTCAACAAGTTTCATTACGGGTACTGGGTTCATAAAATGCATCCCTATTACCTTATCAGGCCTTTTAGTAACAGCTGCTATTTTTGTAATAGATATAGAAGAGGTATTAGATGAAAGAATTACATCTTTTCTCGTAATTTCATCAAGCCTTTTAAATAAATCTAGTTTAAGCTGTACATTTTCAGTTGCAGCTTCTACAACAAAATCTGCATCTTTAAAGTCATCGAGCTTATCCGTACCTTTTATTCTTTCAAGTATAGCTGCTTTTTCATCTGCCGCCATTTTTCCTTTTTCCACTGCTCTTGAAAGATTCTTTTCAATGTTTCCAATCCCTCTTTTAACAAAATCCATATTGATATCATTAAGAATCACTGTAAACCCCGTTTGAGCGGCAACCTGTGCAATACCAGAACCCATCTGACCTGCTCCAACTACACCAAAGTTTTTGATTTCCATAACCCCCTCCTGAATTAATTTTTTTACTTTATTTTTCAACTATCATCGCAATACCCATGCCACCACCAATACACAATGTAGCAAGACCATACTTAGACCCTCTTCTTTCCATCTCATAAAGTAGTGTAGTTAGTATCCTTGCACCTGAAGCGCCGATGGGATGGCCAAGAGCGATGGCACCACCATTTACATTTGTTATTTCTCTGTTTAAGCCAAGCTCTTTTATAACAGTCAAAGCCTGAACTGCGAAGGCTTCATTAGCTTCAATCAAATCAATATCGGAAAGCTTTAAACCTGCTTTATTTAGGGTATTTTTCACAGCTCCAACAGGTCCACATCCCATAATTTTTGGATCAACTCCAGCTTCACCCCAGGCTTTTATATAGGCAAGTGGCTTTTTCCCTAATTTTTTTGCAAAACTCTCACTTGTTACAACAAGCGCTGATGCTGCATCGTTAATACCAGAAGCATTCCCAGCTGTAACTGTACCATCTTTTTTGAAAGCAGGTTTCAAGCTTGATAACGCTTCATAAGTTGTACCAAATCTTGGGTGTTCATCAGTATCAAAAAGCTTTTCTTCCTTTTTTATCTTAACTGGTACAGGTATAATCTCATCTTTAAATTTGCCCTCTTTAATCGCCTTTTCAGCTCTTTTCTGGCTTTCCAAGGCATATTCATCTTGCTCTTGTCTTGAAATATTATATTTCTCAGCTAAATTTTCTGCTGTAATACCCATATGGTATAAATTAAATGCGTCAAGTAGCCCATCATTAATCATTGAATCCACCGCTTCAACATTACCCATTCTTGCACCGAATCTCGCAGATTGGATTAAATAGGGAGCTCTACTCATATTTTCCATACCACCACATACAACAACCTCCCTATCTCCTGCAATAATAGCTTGTGCTGCCAATGCAACACTTTTTAAACCTGAGCCACATACTTTGTTTACAGTAAAGGCAGGCACACTTTCACTAAGACCTGCATAAATGCTTGCTTGTCTTGCTGGATTTTGTCCAAGCCCTGCTTGGAGTACACATCCCATTATCACTTCATCCACATCTTTATCTTCAATACCAGCCCTTTTAATTGCCTCTCTTATTACAATGCTTCCTAACTTTTGGGCTTCAATATCTTTTAATGACCCACCAAAAGTCCCGATTGGTGTTCTTACTGCACTTAATATAACTGCTCTTTCCATACAAAACCCCTTTTTTACATTAAATTTTCAACAATCATAGATACTGCTTCACCACCACCGAGACATAATGTAGCCATACCATATTTACCACCTCTATCACGCAATGTATAAAGTAATGTAGTCAAAACCCTTGCCCCCGATGCACCTATAGGATGCCCAAGGGAAATAGCACTTCCTCTCACATTTACTTTATCTGGATTGATTTTAAGCTCTCTTAATACAGCAATTGATGATGCTGCAAAGGCATCATTTATTTCATGAAAAGCAATATCTTTCTCTTCAAGACCTGCTTTTTTCAAACATTTGGGAATACTTACAATTGGGGCAACAAGAACCCATAAAGGTTCCCATGCACCAGCACATTGGGCTACTATTTTAGCCATTGGTTTTAATCCCAGCTCTTTTGCTTTTTCCATAGACATTACCACAACCGCTGATGCTCCATCACTTATCTTTGAAGCATTTCCTGCAGTTACCGTACCATCTTTACTAAAAGCAGGTTTTAATAATTTTAAGCTTTCTATAGATGTATCTCGGTAAATTTCATCTATAACAAACTTTTTAGGTTCTCCTTTTTTTTGAGGGACAAGAACTTCACATATCTCATCCTTAAAATATCCCTTCTCAATGCTTTCTTTTGCTCTTTGGTAACTGAGATAGGCATAATTATCTTGGTCTTCCCTTGTGACATTATATTTCTTTGCAACTTCATCGGCAGTATTACCCATGTGCATATTATGGTAGGCTTCCCAAAGACCATCAATTATCATAGCATCAAGCACAGGTACATTTCCCATCCTTGCACCTTGTCTTAATCTATCCATAAGGTAGGGAGCTTTTGTCATATTTTCCATCCCACCTGCAACTATAATGTCTGCATCTCCACACTGTATTGCCTGTGCTGCTAACATGACTGCTTTTAAACCAGATCCACACACTTTATTAACAGTAAAACATTCCACTTTATTTGGAAGTCCTGATTTTAAAGCAGCCTGTCTCGCAGGGTTTTGTCCTAAGCCTGCTTGAATAACACACCCCATTATTACTTCATCAACAAGTTCAGGTGCAATGCATGCTCTTTCAACGGCATTTCTTATTGCAATAGCACCAAGTTCAGGTGCAGAAAAAGAAGAAAGGCTACCTTCAAAAGCACCGATAGCCGTTCTCACAGCGCTAACGATTACTGCTTCTCTCATAATTACTCCTTAAGTTCTTGAAGTCTTTTGTTTATATGCTTCTTATAATCGTTTATATCTATACTTAACTTTTGAAGTGATTTTATACGATTTTCGATTTCTAAAAGATGCTTATCGAGAATATCAAGCAGTTTTAATAGAGCTGCTTTATTACTCTTACTTACACTATATACATTTTCTAACTCCTTCATATCTTTTAATGTTAAACCAAGCACCTTCAGCCTGTTAATAAATTTAAGCCTTCTAATATCATCATCAGTATAAATTCTTTTACCACCCTCTAACCTTTTAACCGAGTTAAGCAGTCCTATTTCTTCATAATATCTAATAGTCCTGGTAGTCATACCTACTATCTGGGCTATTTCACCTATGCTATAAATCTTTTTACCTTCCTGTTTTTTTTCAGCCACTTATTTCTCCGTTAACGTAAACTGTAATCATATCTTTTTAAAAAAGGGGTTAACCCCCCCCCTTTACTAAATTTTTGTTTCGTGCTTACCTGTTAGATAAGATACAATTTTATATCCTTTATCCATTGCATCTTTAACAAAACCATTTATCTCAGCCGCCTCCACTCTCACTACAACATTGGTAATCGTATCATTCTGATCCATTCTTACTAAACTTCTTATGCATAAATTGTGTTTATCAAGTAGGTCGATCAATCCAGCTAATTTAGAACAAACCTCTGATTTTAAAAATTCAATTGTAATTCTTGAAACAGGCCTATCAAGCCCCATCATTATTACAACAATTTTAAAAAGGTCATTGCTACTTACATAACCTACAAGTTCACCTTTATCATCAAGTACGGGCATACCGCCAATTTGTTTTGTGTGCATTATCATTGCAACTTCTTCAACAGGATCATCGGGATGACAGGTAATAACATCAGTATGCATTATATCCTTTACTGTCATTTTTGAGATTAGATAATGGAGTTCATGCACAGATAGAGTAGTTGCACCAGAAGGTGAAGCTTCTCTTATTTTATTTAATGAAGTTATGCCCACAAGTTTGCCGTTGTCGACAATGGGTAATCTTTTAATCTTATTCTCTACCATTATCTTTCTTGCATCATAAAGGGATGTATTGCTTGGAACGGAAATAACTTTTGTTCTCATAAAATCTTTAACTCTCATATTGCCTCCTAATCCCATTTTCTTTTATCTTCTATCTTTTTGCTACCTTCAGGTATAGCTGTGACAAAGACAACATTTCCCTTAAGCTTTGTAATATCTTTTACTTTTTCTTCTATCAAACTTTTTAAAGTATCAGTTCCTTGTATGCCTACTTTAAGAACTACCTCTACCGTCATAATATCAGTCACACCATCTCTAGTAACTACAACCCTCATCTTTTCTATCTCATTGGGGAATTTCATAGCAACTTCATCAATCTGCCTGGGATGGACAAACATACCTTTTATTTTAGTAACCTCATCGGCTCTACCAAATATGCCCTTGATTTTACGAGATGTCCTTCCACATGGGCACTCATCCTCAACCATAGCTGATAAATCCCCTGTTCCATACCTTACTAAAGGATAAACATCATTAGTAAAAGTCGTTACCACAACTTCTCCAACCTCACCCAATGGTAAAGGTTCACCACTTTGAGGATCACATATTTCAAGATATATGTTATCATCAATATGCATACCATTCTCTAAGGGGCATTCATAGGCAATGCTTCCAATATCTGCTGTAATATAAGCCTGTCTAACAGTTATGCCATAATCATTGATTAATTTTCTTAAAGAAGGTGATAAAATTTCACCAGCAACTAAAGCAATATCCATATATAGGTCTTTTTTTACATCGTACCCTAATTCTGGCATTTTGTTAATCAATGTCATAAGGAATGAAGGAACTCCAATATATCCATTTATTTTCAATTCTACCATAGTTCTTAACTGTATTTCTGTATTACCCACACCTGTCGGAACAGTAACACATCCTATCCCATTACATGCTTCATCAAGAAATATGCCAGCTGGAGTTAGATGGTATGAAAAAGTATTCATAACAATATCGCCTTTACGAAAACCTACATTAAAAAGGCATTTCTTAAGCCCCCAGTAATCATCTTTCCTACCCTCAGGATCGTATATAGGACCTGGTGATACATAAATCCTTTTTAAAGACTCCACAGGAACTGCTAAAAAACCACCAAAAGGAAGGTCATTGTGATGAAACTCTGGCATTCTATTTTTTTTAAGAACAGGAACCTTGGCAAAATCATCAAAAGTTTTAATTGAATCAGGATTAATACCTGCATTATCAATAAATTTTTTGTATCCCTTTGCATTTTCATAGGCATATTTGAATATATTTAGTACACCTTCTCTTTTTCTTTTATTTCTTTCTTCTTTATCCATAGTCTCTAGTGTTTTATCATAAAAACCAGTATTTCTATCGACATCAACTTTTTTTGGCATCATACCCCCCTAAACATTTATATAAAGCTCGCCTTAAGAGAGCCATCTTTTTCTTCTTTTATAATGTTTCGCATCTTTAAAGGACTTTTTCTTACCCACCTCAGATAAGCCAAGATAAAACTCTTTAACATCTTCATTCTCTTTAAGTTTTGAGCATTCTCCATCCAAAACAACCTTTCCCATTTCCATGACATAACCATAGTTTCCAATCGAAAGAGCCATATTAGCGTTTTGTTCAACAAGTAATATGGTTGTTTTTTCCTCTCTATTTATTGTCTGAACTATATCAAATATTTCTTTAACTAAAAGTGGAGCTAACCCGAGTGATGGTTCATCTAGTAACATAAGCTTTGGCCTTGCCATTAAAGCTCTTCCTATTGCTAACATTTGCTGTTCACCACCACTCATATAACCTGCTACTTGATTTCTTCTTTCTCTCAATTTTGGAAAATAATCAAAAACAAGGTCCATATCCCTTTTTATATTTTGTCTATCTTTTCGTGTATAGGCACCGGCAATTAAATTTTCTGTAACAGTCAAATCTTTAAAAATTCTTCTCCCTTCCATCACCTGGAAAATGCCCATCCGTACAATCTCTTCTGCATCTTTATTATTTATTTTTTCACCCATAAACTCTATAGTACCATCAGTTACTTCACCTTCTTCTGCTTTTAAAAGACCAGATATTGCTTTTAAAGTTGTAGTTTTACCTGCACCATTTGCACCTAAAAGTACAGTTATTTCGCCCTCTTTTACTTCCATTGACATACCTTTTAAAACAAGTATTACATCATCATAAATAACTTCTACGTTGTTTAGCTTTAACATATCCACCTCTGCAGCATAAAATTAAATAGCAGAAGGGTTTCCCCTTCTGCTTTATAAATGCTATTAATATTTTAAGAACCCAGTAACTGGTTTAATCTTGCCATGCTCTACAGTATAAATCTTAGCTGAAACATTCGGTTTTCTTAATTCAGGTTTGTAGGAGATTGGGGCACAAAGGTCCATCATATCAAAGGTATTATTCTCAAGTACATATTTGATATGTTCACCGGTAAGGTTATTACTTGCCTTCTTTAAGGCTTCAACTAGTAAATACGCCGCAATAAAACCTTGAGTATAATTGACTGGCTGTGGATCAGCTTTTCCTCTTACCTCTTTTCTAACTTTATGCATAAATTGAACGCCCTTTAAATTTGTCTCATGCCAGAAGGCAAAAGGCATAACTGCGTAAAATCCTTCGACCGCATCTTTTGCTTGCTCAATTAATTTCTCTGAAAATGTCCAGTTAAGACCAATGAACTTTGTCTTTAGACCAAGCTTCTTAGCATCTTTAAGTATAGTACTTGTTGCCATGGTAGTTTGTTGAATAATTGCAAAATCAGGCTCTTTTTTCTGCATGTTGAGCAACTGTGTAGTTGCATCAAGGTCTTTCAACCCTACAATCTGTTTGTCAACAATCTCAACACCTATCTTCTTTGCAAACTCTTCTGCATCCTGAATTGGTGAGCGTCCAAATCCTGTGTCATTGTAAATTAATGCAACTTTTGGAGCTCTTGTCTTGTCTTTCCAATTGTCTTTAATCCATTTAAGAGCTAATCTTGCTTGGTCAGAATAACTAGTAGCAGCTATAAAGTTATATGGAGTTTTATCAAAAACAAGATGTTCAGAATAAGAAGCGGAAATATAAGGAATTTTATCCTTTGCAATCATTGGTGCCATAGCTTCGGTATCACCTGTTCCCCAGCCTAAGATTGCAATAACACCTTTCGAAACCATCTCTTTGTAAGATGATACTGCCTGTGGAATCTTATATTGATAGTCAACATCAATCAACTCAATCTTCTTTCCATTAACCCCACCATGCTTGTTCACGTAAGTAATATAGTCTCTTACTCCTTCAGCATAAGGACCTCCAACATCGCCTGTTGCACCTGTGATGTCAAAAATACCACCAATCTTGATTGTCTGCTGGGCATAACCAAAACTTACCAGCATTAGAAACATTGTTACTACTGCTAAAATTCTTTTCATAAGTCCCTCCTTTTTTGTTTATTGCACTAAAATAAAACACTTTTTTAAAAAAATCAATATTTATTTTAATAACTAAACGGCCATAGTTTCCAATAATTCTTAATTGTTCTCCATCTTGCAGCAAGACCATCTGGCTCGAATATAAGGAATAAAACAATTACAAGCCCAAAAACACCTTCTCTAATAGCACCAAATAAATCCACAAGCATAGGTAACTTATCAGCAAAGAGATTGCTAATAGCTCTCAATACCTCAGGAAGAAGGGTCATAAAAGTTGCTCCCATTATACTTCCATAAATGCTTCCTAAGCCACCAATGATTATCATTGACAAATACTGGACAGAAACCATTATATTGAAATGCTCTGGTGTTATAATACCTATATAATGTGCCCAAAGGCTTCCTGTAATACCCGCAAAAAAGGAACTAATTCCAAAAGAAAGAAGTTTATAACGGAAAAGTGGGACACCAATTATTTCTGCAGAGATATATCTATCTCTTATCGCCATAAATGCTCTACCTGGTTTTGTTCTAACAATGTTTTTTGCACACAGTGTTGCAAGAATTGCAAAAGCAAGGGCTAAAAAATAAAATTTAAAATCGCTGTCAAAGGTTATTCTGTAAAAAGATGCAGGTCGTACTAAAAGTCCTTGATTGCCCCCTGTAACACTTCTCCATCTAATAAAAACAAATTCCAGTATAACCTGAGCTGCAAGAGTTGCTATTGCTAAATACAATCCTTTTAGTCTTAATGAAGGAATTCCAAATATCATACCCACAAAGGCTGTTAAAAATCCTGCTATTAACAGGCACAATAAAAATGGCATATTTGGATATGTATTTAATAAATAACCAGAGGTATACGCTCCAACACCAATAAATGCACCATGCCCAAGTGAAATCTGACCTGTAAAACCTGTAAGTATATTCAGTCCTAAAGTAGCTATAACTGTTATTAGGATAGTGTTTGCAACATAAAGTATATATATTGAATTTTGAAAAACAAAAGGAAATGCTACTAATGCTATAATAAACAACCATAGCCAAAATTTAGCAGCCTTTGTCTGCCATATAGCCATGTCATCTTCATAGGTAGTTTTGAAAATACCACATTTTATTGCCATTTTTTCCTCCTCTTATACCTTCTCTATCTCTTCTGTGCCAAATAGACCATAGGGTTTTATCATTAAAACTATTACGAGAATTATAAATGGGACTACTTCTTTTGTACCACCTTCGAACAATGGGTCAAGATAAATACCACTTAATGCCTCCAAAACACCAATGATAAGACCACCTAAGATTGCTCCTGGTATACTATCAAGACCACCTAATATAACTGCTGGGAAAACTTTAAGTCCAAATGCACTTAAAGATGAATTTACTCCATTAATGTTACCAATTAAAATTCCACCTATACTTGCAACAACAGAAGCAATAGCCCAAGCTATACCAAATATTTTTTTTATGCTAATACCCATTGACTGAGCTGCTTGTTGGTCATTTGCTACAGCCCTCATTGCGATACCAGCACTTGAATATCTAAAAAATAAGTTGAAGAGAATTAGACATATGATAGCAAAGACAACACTATAAATATAAACTTGAGATACTAAAATAGGCCCAATCTGCATTGGGGTTGTTGGAAAAACTTCTGGATAAACTTTTGTTTCTGATCCCCAGATAATATGTATTATACCTTTTAAAACACTGGCAAGTCCAATAGTAAGCATAATGATTGAAATTATTGGTTCACCAATCATCGGTCTTAAGAATAACCTTTCTAACAATAAACCAAGTAATGCTGCAGCAATTAAGGTAGCAAAAAAAGCTATCCAAAAGGGTATCTTAAGAGCAGTAACAAGGGTTAGGCATAAAAAAGCACCAAATAGTAGTAACTCACCCTGTGCAAAGTTTATTACAGCCGTTGATTTATAAATTAAAACAAAACCAAGAGCTACAAGAGCATATATACTTCCAATGACGATTCCACTAACCAATGATTGTAAAATTGTCTCCATAGCCACTCCTTATCTAATTATTTTACATCTGTTATTTTCATTACAGTTCTAATTGTAGAAGTTTTTCCATCCTGGAATTTAATTACCGCTTCTAATTTAATCTCTGGCTTGCCTTCATACATAGCTTCTATAATTTCTTTATATTTTTCTTCAACAAAATGTCTTCTCACTTTTCTAGTCCTTGTTAGTTCATCATCATCAGGGTCAAGCTCTTTATATAAAAGAACAAATCTTTTAATCCTTGCATTCTCTGGTAGACCCTTATTTACCTTTTCTACTTCGCCTTGAATTAACTCAATAACTTCTGGTTTGGAAGAAAGATCTGTATAGGTCGTATAATTAATTTTATTTTTCTCTGCCCAGTTCCCAACAATACCATAATCAATGCAGATCATAGCCACTATAAAGTCTCTATTGTTGCCAACAGTAACAGCTTCTTTAATGTAAGGACTAAACTTGAGTTTATTTTCAATAAATTGAGGTGAGAATTTAGTGCCATCCCGTAAACTCATAACATCTTTCAATCTATCAATAACAACAATATGTCCATCTTCTGTAAGGTATCCAGCATCTCCAGAATGTAGCCAACCATCAATAACGGTCTTTGCTGTCTCCTCAGGTTGTTTGTAATAACCGACAAATACAGCAGGACTCTTTGACAGAATTTCACCATCCGGTGATATTTTCACTTCTGTTTCAGGTATAGGTTTTCCCATTGTATCAGGATTAATATCATCATTGGGATGAATACAGGAAATACCGCTTATTTCAGTTTGACCATATATCTGTTTCAACGAGATACCTAAGGCATGGAAAAATTTAAATGTGTCAGGTCCCAAAGCTGCACCACCCGTCATAGCTGATCTAATATTCGAAAAACCTAATCTATCTTTCAAAGGTTTAAACATTACAAGATAGGCTAAATAATAAAGTATTTTGAAATAAAAGGGAGGATTTTTCTTGGCAAACTTATACTCAGACCACTTATACCCGATAGGCAAACATAAATTAAACATAAACCTCTTAAACCATGTTGCATCCATAACCTTTACCTGGACAGAAGCACACAAATTTTCCCAAACACGAGGAGGAGAAAACATTATATGAGGTCCTATTTCTCGCAAATCTTCCTGTGCAGATTCTGTACTTTCTGGAAAATTAACGGTAAAACCAAAAAGAAGTGCACTTGCTATAGACATCATCTGTTCACCAACCCATGGCAAAGGCAAAAAGGATACAAACTCATCGGATTCATATTTGGGATCTACTTTACCAAGATTAGTAGCCATTGAGATTAAATTTCTATGAGAAAGCATTGCTAATTTTGGGAATCCTGTTGTTCCAGAAGTTGTACAAATCCATGATATATGTTCTGGTTTAGTGTTTTCAACATTCTTATCAAAAGTACCTGGGTGTTTTTTTTCATACTCTTTCCCAAGTTCAATTACATCAGGAAAATATATTAGCTTTTCATGTTTGTATTTACTCATCCCTTTGGGGTCATAGTATATAATCTTTTTTACATTTGGCAGTTCATCTTCCATATCAAGTATCTTGTCAACCTGCTCCTGATCTTCTGCTATAACAAACTTAGAATCAGAATGGTTTATAACATAGGCAACCTCTTTAAGTATCGAATCTTGATAAATACCAACTCCATATCCAAGAGCACATTGAGCTGCTAATTCTGCAATAACCCATTCAGGCTTATTATCGCCAATAATTGATATCTTATCTTCTGGTCTAAAACCCATACTAATAAGCCCTAAGGAAAAATATTTAACCTTTTCTAAATACTCTTCCCAGCTTATAGACTGCCATATACCATAATCTTTTTCCCTGAGAGCAGTCTTTTTAGAACCAAATTTTTTTGCTTTTTCTACAAGGAGTTTCGGAAAAGTATCTGCAGACATTAATTTACCTCCCTTCCTATCTACCTAAAAATGCACCTTCTGTATCACCTAAATAAGCTTTAATAACAGCAGGATTCTTCTGAACCTCTTCAGGCGTCCCCTCAGCAATTTTTTCTCCAAAGTCTAAAACCATCACTCTATCAGACAAATCCATAACAACTCCCATATCGTGCTCAATAAGAAGGACTGTCACTCCCCATTCACGATTTATATCAATAATAAAACGAGCCATATCTTCTGTTTCTTCCAAATTCATACCTGCCATAGGTTCATCAAGAAGCAAAATTTCAGGGTCTAAACATAATGCTCTTGCCATTTCAACTCTTTTTTGAAGACCATATGGTAGAGTCCCAACAGGTTTTTTTCTAATATGTTCTATTTCTAAAAAATCAATAATTTCTTCAACTCTCTTTCTATGTTGAACCTCTTCCCTTCTTGCAGGTCCGAAATAAAAAATAGAAGCTAAAAGACCATATTTTATATGATTATGTCTACCAAGCATTAAATTTTCTAAGACTGTCATATGTTTAAATAATTCAATATTCTGAAAACTTCTTGCTATTCCTAACTTTGCTATTTCATAAGGTTTCAAATGAGTTATTTCTTTTTCTTTAAAAAAAATCTTTCCTTTTTGAGGCTTATAGAAACCATTTATAACATTGTAAAGACTACTCTTACCTGCTCCATTAGGTCCAATAATAGAAAATATCTCCCCTCTCTTAACTTGGAAAGACACACCTAATAACGCATTTATTCCACCAAAACTTAGTGTAATATTTTCTCCTCTGAGGATTATTTCATCTTTAATTCTTTCACTACACACTGCTCCTCCCTTATAACATTGTTTTAAAATGACTTTTAAGTCATTTTACGTTAACTGGCAATTTTAATTTTTAAGATAGTATTACAATGAAATCCATTTGTCAATATTTTTTTAAAATGGCATAATATATTGGAATTCCTTTGCTTTCAAAGCGTTTTTCATATTTTGTTTTAAATAATCTTTCAGGATAAGGAGAGCTTCCAAAATATAATTTTACAAAGCCATTTAGTTTTAAAATTGAAACAATGTTTAAAAAATATTCATAAAAATCTGAAGCGATATAAACAACACCATTTGGTTTTAGAACACGGTATAAATCTCTTGCAAACTCATCGTCTACAAGCCTTCGTCTTAAATGTCTTTTTTTAGGCCATGGATCTGGGAAGTTTATATGGATAAAATCAAAAACATTATCAGGTACTAGCAAATTTAAAAATGTCTTTGCCTCTGAACATATAAGAAAAACATTGTTAACTTTGGCTTTTTGAGCTCTTAAAAGACCTTTTCTATAATATTTTGGGTTGTATTCAATACCATAAAAGATCTCATTAGGATTAATTTTTGCATTATTAATTAGATATTCACCATTCCCAAAACCTACTTCTAAATGTTTGATAAAACCTAAGGATGGTTCAAAAATATTCCAACTAAGGTATCTAGATAAGGGAGCATCAACTTCTTTAATTGAGCCTAATACCATAATAGTTTATTTTTGGAATTTGCCCTCTATAATTACTTGCATACTTTATATTATCTAAAGTCTCATTATTTTTTCTATTAAGAGAGATGAGCATCTTTATTTTTTCTTCATCAAACTCGCCTCTTTCAACAGACATACATAAAACATTGATTGCACCCCTCACATCATAAGGTTCACTCCGATAAGGCCTTTTAGAAATTAATGCATCAAAAATATCTACGATAGATATAAACATAACATTTTCGTCTCTCAATCTTATACCTATTGGATAACCTGTGCCATTTTTTTTCTCGTGATGCTGAAAAGCAGCAATTGTAGATGGTGAATAAAAATCACCAAAATAATGGCAACAAAGGATAGCTCCATATATCGTATGTTCTTTTATAATTTCAAATTCTTCATTTGAAAGAGGCATGGAAGAATGCAAAATACTGCTTGGTATTCTAGATTTCCCAATGTCATGACAAAATGATGCTGTTGCTATTTGCAGAACTTTTTGATAATCATCATAAAACAAAAGAGAGAGACAAATGACAAGTAAAGTTGTATTTATACTGTGGAAGTAGGTATACTCATCTTTTACTCTCATAAAACTAAACTCATCAAGTATAGCACTTGGCACTGAAATATCTCCAAAAATCTTCAATACATCTTTAACTCCAGATTTTTCATAATAAGAATTATAAGGTTGTTTATGACAGCAAATATAGGCATCATTATAAATGAAACTTTCCTTTAGCTTGACATTCAAACGAGTAGCAAAAAGGCTTTCACTGGCAATCTTTTCAAATACTTCATAGTTAATAAAACTCCTTTTCTGAACAAGCAGTTTGCCATGAATGGAATGAATATTTGCATTTAACATAAGGTTTAAGCTTCTCATTATTTCAACCACCTCATCACTGGATTAAATATGACAAAATCTATATGGATAGAAGCTTTATTAGTACCGCCAAAGGTACTGTTATCACCAATAGCAATATGAACTGTACCATCAATTTTCTCTGCTTCAAGTACATTAACAGGATTTTTTGCCATTTCATTTGTCCCAAACCCAATTTCTGCAATAACCCTATTTCTTTCATCTTCAAAAATTTTATTGAGAGAGTCAACAAAAGCATCTTCGCCTTCTACTTTGGTTACAATACCATTTTCAAAATATATAAATGAAGGTTTTGAAAGCTTTTCGCCCTCATAATATTCAACATTAATTCTTCCTGTGGTCTTTTCTAAGCGGGGAGGTAAAAAAACTTCCCCTGCTGGTAGGTTCCCAAAACTACCAGCTTTTTTTAGATTTCCTGTATCTAGAATAATCGGTGCATTCTCAAAATTCACGATGATATCAGTACCCCTGTCATTTCTAATATGAACGATATTATATAACACGATTTTATTTTTAAATTCCAGAGTTTTTTTCTCCAATAATTTATAATCAACATTTAAAGCAGTTTTAAACATTGATTTTTCTATCATCGGCATACTTGCATATCTACAACCAAGCGTGTTTGAAAATTTTCTAAAAAGTGTATGGCTTGTAGAAAAAAATGATAAAGCAATAATTACATCTGGTACTTTTGTTTTATCACTAATATGCTTTGATAAATCATTTAAAAACTCTATACCAACTTTTTTATTCCTAACATCTTCAAAGGGTAATTCCCTGCAGAACTTTTCACCAAAACATTCACACCATAAACTTATAGGTGGCTCCTGTCCATGACCCTTTGTATGCTCATATATATATGATTTTATCTTTGCATCGAATAAAACTCCAATGTTTTCAAATGCTTTCAACAAATCTTTTTTATCATTTATATTTACTGGATAGTCATCAGCAATAAGGAGTACGTGTTCTCCCTTTTGTATTCCTAAAGAATCCCTATAAATTCTTTCGATAACTGAATCTATCAAACACTTGACCTTTTTAGTTTCTCTTCGTATAATGTATTCATATTTGCCGAAGTGGTGGAACTGGCAGACACGCTAGGTTCAGGGTCTAGTGGGGTCAAACCCGTGCGAGTTCGAATCTCGCCTTCGGCATTAGCAATATAAGGTATTTTGATTATAAACTCCGTACCTTTATTTTTTTCACTAACAACATCAATAGTACCACCCATACCTTCGACAAGTTTTTTTACTATTGAAAGTCCAACACCACTACCTTCCCTTTCTAAAGTTTTAACTTTATTAAAGGGTTTAAAAATATATTGAATTTCTTTAGATGTTAAGCCTACCCCATTATCTTTAATCTTAAACAAAAATTGGTTATCATGTTTTTCAATATTAACTAAAACATGCGGTTTTCTATCGTCGGGTGTATACTTTATAGCATTTGCAATAAGGTTTGTAAATATATGAAAAAGTGCATGCCAATTACTATTTATTCTTAAATTATCACCATGAATGATTATTTTGGGTTTTCTACTCTTTACAAGATGGCTAATATTTCTTATCGCTGATTTAATAACATCTTTTATATACACCTTTTCTATAGCATTTAACATTTTTTCAGCATTACTTAGATTTAGCAGGTCTTTTACAAGCTCCTCTGAACGTTTTATACTGTTTTCTATACATTTTAAATACCATAAAACCTGCTTATCCAGTTTTTTCCCATACTTATCTTTCATAATATTTAAAAAGCCTTTTGCAGAAATTATAGGCGTTTTAAGGTCATGGCTAATTGCAGAAACTATAGTCTCTAAATCACTATTTTTCTTTGCCAGTTCTTTACTCTGTTCTTCCAGCTTTCTACAATACAAATAATTAGCATAAGCAGAGGAATATATTTTTGCAATGAACTCTATTAACGTAGTGGGTATCGACTTTTCTTTCGAAAAGGCAATATTTAGCACTCCAATGTATTCTTTTTTTGTTTTTAATGGAATTACATAATGGTAATGGAATCTAATTCGTTTTTTATATTCATCAGGGATATAAGTACACTCTTCAAGATAAAACATGCCATATGTTTCTGATTCTTTAGTGAGTTTTTCACACTGACAATTTTTATGGTAAATCTTTTCCATAACTTCAAATTCTTTAGGCAACCCTTCTGATATAAGCAACCTATAGGCATTATTGTTTATATGGCTTAACCATACTCCATCCGCGCCCAGCTCTATAGAAAGCAGTTTCAAAGACTCCTTTAAATTATTAAGGTCATTTTCTCCACTAAATAATGTATCAACAAGTCTTTTAATGAAATCTTTCTTGTTATAGAATTTCATAAGTGTTTAATTTATGATAATATAACATTCATTGCGTGACAAGGAAATTAACTAAAAATTAAATTAATTATGAAAGAAAAGATAAGCAATTTATACTCAATAATAGAAAAAATCATTCAAAAAGAAAACATTCCAAAAGAAAGGATTGCCCAACAAGTAAAACTTCTATCTGATAAATTCAATAATTTTAATGAGTTTGAAAAAATGTATATGGAAAACCAAGTTTTAAGAATTGCCTATCTTGCTTACTTCTACCCAATTAATGTTTACAAATTTTTACATATAATAAGTTTTTATGATAACTATTTTTCGGATAACAAAAATTATTATCTTGATTTCGGTTCAGGACCGCTTACCTTTTATACAGCACTATGCTTGCTAAAAAAAGATGGCAAAGCCTTTTATGCAGTTGATAAAAATTATGAAATAATGATACTTGGCAAAAAAATCATATCAATGATAAATAAGACCTTTTCAGAAAAGATTATACTGAAACAGCCACAAAAACCTATAAATACCCTTATATTCTCAAATGTGCTAACAGAAATACCACAAAATGAAAGACTTGAGCTTTTTAAAGACCTCATCAATATAATAGATAAGAAAAACTCTATGGTCATTGTTTTAGAACCTGGAACAAAAAAAGGATTTGAAAACATTAAAACTTTAAAAGAATTTTTATTAAACCTCAATTTTTCAGACTTAACCTTTTGCCCTTTTAATCAATGCCCTTTAGAAAGTGGTGAGTGGTGTCATGAAAACCTTTATTTCCCACGTTCAACGCTAATACAGTATATCGAAGATAAGACAGGTTTGAACAACAGATTCGTAAACTTTACCTATGCAATATTAAGCACTGATAAGAAACCAATGTTAATGTTTAAAGATAATACATTTAGAGTAGTTAGCAACCTTCTTGAAAGAAAAGGCGATTATACTATTTATCTATGTGGTAAAAATGGTGTCAATCAGTACACATTGTTGAAAAGACATATAAACGAAAAAAACTGCAATATTAAAACATTGAGACGAGGAGATATAATCGAACTTAATAATATCACAAAATTATCAAAAGGTTATAGATTAGACTCTACCTCCGAAATAAAAATCATAAAAAAATTTAGTTAAGTAATTGCATTTCGCAACAGAATACTTTTTTAATAAATTTGCATGAAATAAAGATTATATACATAAAAAATTACCTTATTAAAAATAAAAACTGCTATTTTGCCTAAATTTTAATCAATAAAATTTGTTGAATTTATGACTAAATTATTGATATAAAAAGAAATAAAAAAATTTTTTAAGGAGGCAGAAATGATACAATGGCCTAAAACTAATGATGTCTTAGGGACAACAAACCGTGGGAACCCATCAGAATCTGGGTTGTGTACCCTCTGCAGGGCTGACTGTCAAGGAAAATGTGAAACCTGGCTATCGAGCATGGTGGGAAGAAAGCTTTTATACCCTCGTGATTTTGGTTATGTTACAGCAGGTAGCGCAAACACCACTGCGATAGGGGTTAACTACAATGCCTTAAGAATTCAAGGCTACAATTATGGAGCAAAAGGAGTGCCTAAAGGTCTTTCAAACTCACCTGACGACTGCATTTTCCCAAATGTAAGTATTGAAACAAGCTTTGGTAAGAAGGTTAAAACAAAATCAAGGGTGCCTATCATGACAGGTGCCTTAGGTTCAACCTTCGTAGCAGCAAGATACTGGGAATCTTTTGCAACAGGTGCTGCACTTGTTGGTTTTCCTATCGTTGTAGGAGAAAACGTTGTAGGTGTTGATAAAAAATCAGAATTTAAAAATGGAAAAGTGGTTAAATCTCCTGAATTAGATAGAAGAATTGATACTTTCCTTCGTTACTTTGATGGTTATGGTGCAATCATAGTACAGATGAACGTTGAAGATACAAGAAACGGTGTTGCAGAATATGTTATTGACAAGTATGGCGATAAGGTAATAATCGAGCTAAAGTGGGGACAGGGAGCTAAGGATATAGGTGGTGAGATACAGGTTACAGATCTTGATTATGCAATTTTTTTGAAAAAAAGGGGTTATGTTGTAGATCCAGATCCAACCCTTCCTGAAGTTCAAGAGGCTTTTAAACACGGTTCAATAAAATCATTTGCAAGACATAGTAGATTGGGATACACAGATTTATCAACTGTTGATGAAGTACAAGAGGCTTTTAACAAAGAAGTTAGAAGACTTCGTAAATTGGGATTCAAAAGAATCACACTAAAAACTGGTTCCTATGGGATGGAAGCTCTTGCAATGGCAATTAAATTTGCATCAGAAGCAGAATTAGATCTATTAACTATAGATGGTTCTGGTGGTGGTACAGGCATGAGTCCTTGGAATATGATGGAAACCTGGGGTGTACCATCAATTTTATTACACGCAAAAGCCTATGAATATGCTTCAATATTAGCAGCTCAAGGTAAAGAGGTAGTTGATATGGCCTTTGCAGGCGGACTTGCAAGAGAAGACCATATCTTTAAAGCATTAGCACTTGGTGCTCCATACACAAAACTTGTTTGTATGGGTAGGGCGACCATGATACCAGGTTTCTTAGGTGCAAATATTGAAGGTGTACTTAAACCAGAAAGAAAAGCTGAAGTAAATGGTAACTGGGATAAATTACCACCTTCAGTAACGGCACTTGGTACAAAACCAGAAGAGATTTTTGCATGTTACTATGACGTTGAAAAGAAAGTGGGCAAAAAAGAAATGAAGAATATACCTTTTGGTGCTATAGCAGTTTGGACTCTTATGGATAAATTAGCTGCAGGATTGCAACAACTGCTTGCTGGCGCAAGAAAGTTTTCTTTAAAAGAAATATCAAGAGACGATCTTGTTGCAGCAAACCGTGAAACAGCGAAAGAAACTGGTATTCCTTTTATCACCGATGCTTTAGATGAAAGCGCAAAACGTATTCTACGTAGTTAATTTCGAAAGGGGGCCTCTTGCCCCTTTTTCTAATAATTTCATAAAACAAACTTTTTAAATACAAAATTTTACATAATACATTTTTCTAATAATTTTTCTTGCATAATTTTCTCAAAAATAGTAATTTTAAAAATTGCATTTTTTTGGAGTTAAACATGAAGCATAGTTTTACAAAAGCCATCTGTAAGCGTTTATATGTGTTTAAGCTAAATCCTTATAAGATTTACATGCTAATAAATTTAAAAAATCCATAGCAAAGGAGTGAAAAGTGCCCAGAAAAAAGAAAGATCAGCAATTACTCTCTGGTTTGAATTTTATCCCTAAAAAAGTTTTTTTCACAAGAGGAGTAGGTTATCATACTGAAGAACTTGCATCTTTTGAGCTTGCACTGAGAGACGCAGGTATTGAAAAGTTTAATCTTGTTACTGTTTCAAGTATTTTCCCACCACATTGCGAAATCATATCAAAAAAAGAAGGATTAAAATTGCTCCAGCCAGGACAGATTACTTTTTGCGTTATGAGTAAACTTACCTCTAATGAGCCCCATAGACTTATTGTTGCATCAGTTGGATGTGCAATTCCTAAGGAAAAAAATGTCTATGGTTATCTTTCTGAACATCATCGTTTTGGACAAAATGAGCAAGAAGCAGGTGATTATGCAGAAGACTTAGCAACAATGATGCTTGCCACAACGCTGGGTATTGAATTTGATGAAGATGCAAACTGGGACGAAAAAAGGCAAGTATGGAAAATCAGTGATAAAATAGTTATAACCTCTTCAATTGCACAGGAAGCGATAGTACCAAAAAATAAATATGCTACAGTATTAGCCGCAGCAGTTTTTACTTTCTAACTATAAATGAAAAGAGGAACTATTCTTCTTCATCCAACTGTTCCTCTTCTTCATTCTCAAATATCTCTACTTCTTCTTCTTCTTCAAAGGGCGTAAATATTCCTTCTCTGGCTTCTTTCTTAGCTTTACAACTTACACAAAGTGTTGCAAATGGAACTGCCTTTAACCTTTGCTTTGATATTTTTTCTCCACATTCTTCACAATAACCATATGTTCCTTCTTCAATTCTTCTTAAAGCATCCTCTATCGCCATCAGCTTATTCTTATCTTGCACTGACATTATAATACCAAGCTCTCTTTCTCTTTCCTGAGATGCAAGATCATATTCATCGCCAATTTCATTATGTTCTTTATGCTCATTCTCTCTAATTGCATTAATATCTCTTATAATCTCTTCTCTCATCTTCAATAATAACTGCTTGATTTCTTTCATAAAAGCCCCCTTAATCGGTACTAAAATGAAAATTTAATATACATGAAGCCATACAAAAATGCAATTAAAAATCAACACCAAAAACTCTACACATAAAAAAATCTCTACCTGTCCTTTTACCTGCCCTATATCTACATCCACCTCTGCAATCTTTTATATAAATACAACCCTTACACTCATCTATCTCTTCAAGTTTCACAAACTCCCTATTACTTATCGCCTTCATTAATCCCTCTTCAATTGTACCAAAAATCTTATCTTTATAAAAACCACAGGGTAAAAAATTTCCATCATAACACAGAGTCATAAGATGAGTACCACAACCATAATTATTTTCATCCCCCATAGAATGGTAACTTGCACCAAAACGGTATTTTAGACATTTTATTGCTTGTTCTATCTCAGGTAATAAATCTTTATTTCCCTCAAGATTTCCAGCTACAACTGGATAGTCAATCCCCCATTCCTTAGCACCATAAGACTTTATAAGCTTTTTTAATGATTTAAAATCTTTCAAATTCCTTTTATGTATCATAGTCGCAAAGGATATATCTATTTCACTTTCCTTCTTTATTTTCTCTATCCCCTCAATTAATTTCTTAAAACAACCCTTTCCTCTTATAAAATCATGGGCTTCTTCCATACCATCAATACTTATTTGCACCTCATCGATATTCCACTGCCCGGGATTAAATTTTGGGATTAAAGTCCCATTTGTTAGTAACACAACTCTTGCAGGATAACCTTTAAGAAAATCGTTTAATTCTAAAAACTTAGTATAAAGCAAAGGCTCACCACCTGATAAAATAACCCTTATCCCCTGTACTTTGACAAAGTCTTCTAAAACCTTTTTCAAAGATTCTATTGGAAGTTCCAATGCCCTCTTTTCTTTTTGATAACAATGTAAACAATTTAAATTGCACCTATTGGTAAGTTGAATTTCAAGATATCTTAAAGATGGCACCGGTGCATTTTCAACAGTAAATATCCTTTTTTCTGGCTTTTTATGTATCTCTACAATAGAGTTTTTAAGAAGGATATTTATAAACCTCTTTGGAGGAGAGAGTTCTGACAATAATCTACTTCCATCACATTTTAAAATAAATTCAAAAGCTTCATAATTTAGCTCATAAATATCATCATGCTTTTTATCAAGAATGCAGGGGGTTTCGAGTTTTTTAGGGAATAAATTATTTGAAAGCTTTACATAACCATCTAACTTCATCAATTGTCAAAAAGCCTTTCGATATTAAATCTTCAAAATAGATATAACCACCACAGGGTGGCCCTGGATGTTCATTATTGTGGAAATCACAATCCCCATTATAGTAGTTACATCTTTCACAAAAAATCTGTTTTAACTGTTCATAACAATTTTGAAAAACATACGCATCTTCAGTTGATACAAAAGGACCTCGAAGGTTTACTACTTGTATAGGAAAACAACCTTCTTCACCTTCTTTGTTTTCTTTATAATAAAAGCAATATTTTTTACAAATCGTCTTCATAAAAAAAGAAGGGGATTAACCCCTTCTTTCAACTCAATCTTAGATACAAAATAACTTTAACATTAGCAGGAGCTTTTGCACTTACATAGACCCTTTACTATTTTTTTAACTTTTTTAATCTTCATAATTACCTCCTTTTTATTATTATACAGTTAAAATTTTAGCACAAGAAAAATATCTGTCAAGGCACCCAAAATTATTTTTTTCTTATACCAAAAAGTGCAGTTCCAATTCTTAAATAAGTAGCTCCTTCTTCTACTGCAACCATATAGTCCGAAGACATACCCATTGATAGCTCCGTTAAAGGCTTTTTATATAGACCTTTATCATTTATATAATTAAGTAGTTCTCGTATCTCTATAAAATAGGGTCTGCTTTTCTCAGGTTCATCAAAATAAGGTGGAAGCGCCATTAAACCTACCAAATTCACAGAAGTATATCGGTTAATTTCTTCAACAAAATACGGCAATTCCTCTTTTTTTATACCACCCTTTGTTTCCTCTCCTTGATTAATCTGAAGCATTATATTTTGAATAACACACTTTGCCTTTGCCCTTTTATCAATTTCTTCCACTACTTTTATTGAATCAACACCGTGAATTATTTCTACCTTCCCTACAATATACTTTGCCTTATTTCTTTGTAGATTACCAATAAAATGCCACCTGAAATTTTCATCCCCTTCCATTTTCTTAATCATCTCCTGTACATAGTTCTCTCCAACATCTCTAATGCCCAACCTTTTTATAATTTCAAAAAGCTCAGGTCCATGAGTTTTAGTTACCGCAATGATTGTGGGTGGAGTTGTCCTCCCTACCTTTTTCATTGCATTTTCAATATTTTCTTTGATTTTAATAAACCGTACTTGTATTTCTTGAAAATCGTATCCCATAAAAAAGCTTTTTAAGGCATCATTTTAATTAAGTCAATAAAAATTACTTTCCAAAAACAAAAAGTCCACCCACATGCCCTAAAACTGCAAGCAGGCTCATATTGATAAACATTAGCATAAAATAAAGTATTGAAAGAAGAACACCAGCACCACTCAATACAATAAATCCTTGACTATCAAAAACAAAACCACTCCTTTGAAGAATAAACGCCACTATTCCAAATAAAATAAAAGCCAGAGAAAAATATATCTTCAAGGTTATAGCCCTATACTTTCTTTTCTCATACCTATAATACCAGTCAAAATAACCTGAAGCAAAAGTAAGCAAAGAAAAAACAAGGGAAACTATCATAAAAAAATCTGACATTTTTTTAAGAGATGATACATATTGCAGAACCGTCTCATCAATATAAAAACCATAAGAGCCAAAAATATTCTGAAACAATGTCACAATTAAAATAAACAACCCAATAAGTAATACAAAAGGAAAAAGTCCTATTGGGATATGTGTTGAAAGGGGGTGTATTCTCATTTTTGGCTGGTATCTTTTTATCTCCACATCATGCACAACAGGCAAAGCATGACCAAATACATCAACAAGTTCAATAACTATCCCACACAAAGGGCAGACAAGCAAACCATCTTTATCTACATCATGATAGGAAAGTTCAAGATGGCACACTGGACAAAAAAAGGTTTTACCGTAAACTTTTCTTTTAACCTTTTCTATGAGCTTATTAGCAGGTTTAAATACTATATCAAACATCTTTTAAACCTCTTTCATTCTCATCATTTTTGCGACAATAATCATCTTCTGAATTTCTGTTGCACCTTCATAAATCTGGTAAATCTTTGCATCCCTAATAAGTTTCTCTACAGGCATCTCATTTGTATAACCATAACCACCAAGAATTTGAGCCGCTTTAATGGCGGCTTCCATTGCTACATCTGCTGCAAACCATTTTGCCTGAGCAGCCTCCTTAGAATTATCCTTACCATTATCAATTAACCACGCAGCCCTAAGAGTTAACATTCTTGATGCATCAAGTTTTGTTAAAAGTTCTGCTAATGGAAAGGATATACCCTGATTGGAAATTAGTTTTTTATCAAAGGTTCTTCTCCTTTTAGCATACTCAAGGGCAAGATTTATGGCTGCTCTTGCTACCCCATTTGCACCTGCAGCAACACCTGGTCTTGTATGATCAAAAGTTTTCATGGCAATATTAAATCCATCACCTTCATTGCCTACTCTATAAGACGCAGGAATTTTAACATCTTCAAAGGTAATTCTTACTGTATTTGAAGCATGTTGTCCTAAATTAATCTCCTTGGGACCTCTTATTATACCTGGAAGGTCAGCTGGCACAATAAACCCTGTTAATTTATCTTCAACTTTAGCAAGGACAAAGTACCAGCTTGCAACAGAACCATTAGTAATCCACCATTTAACACCATTAATTACATACTCATCGCCATAACGTTTTGCAATAGTTGAAATTCTATTTACATCAGAACCAGCACCAGGCTCTGTAACTGCATAAGCTGAAAACATTAGCTCACGCGTCATTGGAACAAGAAACCTTTTCTTTTGTTCTTCCGTACCAAAAAGTATAAGGGGATATTGGGAAAGCCCATTCGAGTTAATTGCCGTCGTAATTCCACTACAGCCTGTTGCCATCTCCTCCTCAATAAGCACACAATCAACAGCAGAAAGTCCTGGACCACCATATTCCTTGGGAACATGCAAATTCATCAATCCCTGTCTAAAAGCCTCCTCACAAATATCCTTAGGGAACTCCCCTGTCCTATCATATTCCATAGCTTTGGGAGATATAAATGTTTTTGTAAACTCCCTTGCCTTTTCAATTAATTTTTTTTGTTCCTCTGTCAAACTAAAGTCTATCATTCTAATCCCTCACCTAAATTTACAATGCCTTTAATTTTAGGTTTTTCTTTTATCTCTTCTCTTACTACATCAAGAATATCAACAGGCTTTTCTTTATTAAAAAAGTCTGGCACATATGAAGTTTTTTCAAAGGATTGTCTCCCGAGAGATATTTTTAAGCCATAATAAGAAAGAAACCATACACAAACATTGTTCAATACAATTATAAGAAAACTGTGAACTCCAAAACCTCCACCACATTTAGCACATAAAGAAGATTCACAAGTTAAAGCATCCCAAAGAATATACCCCGTACTAAAAAACAATATAATAGAAAGAACAAGCTTTGCTTTATGAGCAAAGTGCCAGTTTACATACATTTTATTAATCTCTGAAACACCACTTAAAGTTGCTGGGATCATTAATATAAAGACAAAAAACATCATAAACCCAGTCATAAAACGCCAGTCATCGCTATAAATACCCATAAAATAAATTTTTTCTACTTCAAAAATATGCGTAATAGCGGATAAAAATACAAAAGCTACAACAATATGAACAATAATAGAATGAAAATGAAACTTTTTATACTCCATAAACACTCCAGCAAAAAACTACACTACGAAGTCAATTATACTAAACAAAAATTGGATTTTTTGCCAGTAGATTTTTTTCACTTATTGGTTATACATTTCTCATTTTTACTAACATAGTTATAAATAAAACCATAAGCCTTTAAGATTTTTTCTATCGAAATACCCGTTTTTACTCCCATTTTTTCGAAAAAATTACACAATACCTCTGTTGCAATATTACCAGTTGCACCTGGTGCATTAGGACAACCTCCAAGACCACCTATAGATGCCTCAAACTTTCTAATACCCATTTCAAATCCTTTATATATGCAAGTAAGAGCAAACCCAAAAGTGTTATGCATATGAAGACTAAAGTTATTTAAATCATATTCATTTCTGACCATCAAAATTAGTTTTTCAACATCCTTCGGTGTAGCAGTACCTGTAGTATCGCACAAAACAAACTCACTAAGCCCCATATTCATTAAAACTTTTAATAACTTCAAAACCCTCACAGGTTCCACATACCCAGTAAAGGGACAATAAAAACAATTTGAAATACTAACCTTAATTTCTATGCCCCTTTTGTCACAAATGCTCTTCATAGCCTCAAATTGCTTAAGCGTATCAGAAACAGAAGCATTTAGATTTTTCCTATTGAATTCATCAGAAACAGATATAAAAAACACAACTTTCCTGACTGATGCATTAATAGCCCTTTCAAGCCCCTTCAAAGTAGGTACAAGACCACTGTAAACAACTCCTTCTCTTTTCTCAATCATACTAAAAAGTTTTTCTGCATCAGAAAGCTGAGGAATAGCTTTAGGACTAACAAAGGACGTAACCTCAAGTTCTTTTATCCCTCCATCAATAATAAGCTTAATAAATTCTGCCTTAACTTCAGTTGGTATAAAAGTTGAAACATTCTGCAGACCATCCCTTGGTCCAACTTCGATTATATGTATCCAATTTTCCATAACTTTCCTCAAAATAATGTTTTCTAATATAATAATTCACTAAACCTAGTAATGTACAGTAAATTGTGTCATAGAATTCTCCCTTGAAGGGTTGTAGTATTTTTCTAAAGCCAAAATAAAAACCCTTCAAAAAAATAACTTAAATCGACAAAGTAATTTTAGAGCAATTATTTAAAGATTACAAGGAGATGATACAACAGATACCAGATATGATAGCTGGCGTATTGTAAATAACCTTAACCTGAACTACAAAGATGGAAAAAACGCAGATATCTCTTCAATATGGTGCAAAGTATGTAAACGACACAATTGATGATAAAGATTACAGAGGTTACACTGATTTAGTTGGGTTTGAAGGCAGATACTACATAAAGAAAAATTGGGATATTGGTGTAAGGGCGAAACTACTTCACTCATGGAATTTGAATCAGTATAAATACAGTTTAGGACCATCTTTGGGGTATACCTTTAAAAAGGGCATCTGGTTAAGTTTAGGATATAACCTTGTAGGTTTTACTGATAGGGATTTTTCCAAAGCGGACTATACAGCACATGGAATATTTATGAATTTCAGGATAAAGTTTGTCCAAGAAACTGCAAAAAACTCAATCAGATGGCTGATTGGTGGATCGGATAAATAATTCCCATTTAAAGCGGCAAAACAGTAGAACAGTAAAATCGAAAATCATCTTTGCCTTATTTTTTTATGAAATAGGAGTTCAAACAAATTTTTTTAGTTTTGAACAAGGAAAATTATTACTTTCAACTTTCTCCTTTCTCTCCCTTTTTTTCCACGTTAATCTGGTTAATATGTCCATTCCTATCTGGTGTAATTTTAATGTTTTAATTTGGCAGGATATCTGAAAATGGTAAAATTCAACTAATATTAAAATTACTATGTCAAAAAAGCTAACCTACGAACGCTATTACTGGTTTCACAACGAAGTCAAAAAAGGAAATTATCCCAATGCAAGCAAATTAGCAAAAAAGTTTGAAATATCAGAAAAACAGTC
>Ga0197142_1000095_pt1 | contig 72721 bp, 58 predicted proteins | sample GBS60_MetaG_FD_148614 | JGI IMG/M metagenome (GOLD analysis project Ga0197142, IMG submission 148614) | Sediment microbial communities from Great Boiling Springs, Gerlach, Nevada, United States - GBS 60_MetaG | ecosystem: Environmental > Aquatic > Thermal springs > Hot (42-90C) > Sediment... | reverse complement strand
TTCATCATCAATTCATTCTCGATGAAAAAATTCCGCTCTGCGAGTCCGATTCCTTTTTCGTCTCACTCTCCATGCCCGATGACTTCGAGCGGCAACCCAAAGGCACACGGCTTCTTGCCATTTCCACACACACTCACGTTGAGCGATGGATTCAGCCAAACCCGAACTATGATGCTGAAAAGCAACAAGTTGCTGACTTTATTCTTAGCGAGTTAGAAAAAAAGTTGGAAGGTTTCAAGAAAGAACACATCATTTTCAAGAATGTTTCCACGCCAAAATCGTGGCAAGATTGGACATATCGGCGTTTCGGCAGAGTGGGTGGCATTCCGAACACGATGGATAGAAAAGTGTGGGAGCTCATTGGCTCGGAGACACCGTTCAAAGGACTGTATTTAGTTGGCGATACGGTCTATCCCGGTCAAGGCATTGCAGGCGTGTGTTTATCGGGGCAGAACGCAGTGCATCGAATTATGCAAACGGTTGAGCGTCCTTTTCAGCCCTTGCCGCAAGTTGCCGCACTCACCGAACCACTTGAAAAATGAGCACCGATTACTTTGGCTTCAAGAAGTCCCGCAAGGCTCTTCAAACTTATTGGCAGAGATGCCCACAATACCAAGCACTATGAGTTCAAACCTGTTGATGCAAAACAGGGTGGAGTCAAAACACTAAGGTCAAATACACAAAGGGCAGGTCGTGAACCTGCCCCTATAACCTCCAACCTTCAACCTATTACTTCACCAGCATCATTTTCTTTGTCGCTACAAAATTCCCTGCTTGCAAGCGATAGAAGTAAATGCCACTTGACAAATTCAATCCGTTCAAGGTGATGTTGTATGCGCCTGCGTCTTGCCGACCATTCACCAATGTCATCACCTCTCTGCCCAAGACATCATACACTTTCAGCGACACATTACTTGTCACAGGCAGTTGATAACTGATGAGCGTCGTTGGGTTAAACGGATTCGGATAGTTTTGCTCCAACGCAAAGTGCTTCGGTGCGCCTGCGTCGACTTCAATCACATTGCTGTATTCAAACCGTCCGTCAAAATCCACTTGCTTCAAGCGGTATTGCACTTTGCCCGATGCGGTTCTATCCAAGAACGAATACGATTGCGCTTCGGTCGTCGTGCCTCTGCCTCTGACAAAGCCCAAGACTTGCCACGCCGCACTTGCGCCTTGCGTCTCACTCTTTCTTTGCACTTCAAAGCCGGCGTTGTTCAGTTCGGTTGCTGTTCTCCAATGGAGTTCAATTCCGAAATCTACCTTCCGAAATCCGAACTCCGTGAGTTCAACAGGCAATTGATTGTTGGGGTCATTACTGCCCAAGATAAACTCGCTGAATGCCGTTGTGGTGGCACGCACTTCGTCGGGGGCACTGTTATTGAAGGTATTAGGCAAAACGCTGAACACGCCACTGCCTGGAGTGGGTCGGCGATAGACATTGACCGTGCTGGCATTGCCAATGCCCGAATTTGGAATTAGCGTGCGATTGAAGCGCAGTTCGGCATTCGTGAAGGTAAAGCCTGACGCCGTGATAATAAACCCATATTGGCTTGTAAAGACTGGCGGTGTGCCTGAAAAGGAGACATTGCTCGGTGGAAAGTCGTAACGCTCTACGGTGCAAGAGCCTGACCCTGAAACGCCTGTGAAGTCAATGCTCACGCCTGTATTGGGAAAAGCAAAAAGCCCATCAAAAAAGACGGATTGCGTGGAAGAAGGATTGGGTGAGAAACGCGCCACATTGTTTGCAGTAATCGGTGCCGTGCCGCCTGCGTTGGCTTGGACGAAACTGCCGCCGATATACACGTCGCCTGTTATTGATAATGCTTCAACAGATGGCAATAACCCACCATCTACACCGTTTCCGCTGCCTACGCCTGTCAGTGCTTTCCAAGTGTCGGACACAGTGTTAAAGCGAGCCACTTTGTTGGCATTGACCACTGAACCGCCGACATTCGCTTGGGTAAAAAAGCCGCCAACATACACGTCTTCTCCAAGCGACGCTAATGCATAGACATCTCCATCTACGCCGTTGCCACTGCCAGTGCCTACCGTAGACCAGAAGCCCAGTGGAATGCTGTAGCGAGCAATACGGTTGGCAGTAATAGGAGAACTACCCGCATTAGCTTGAGTGAACGAGCCGCCAACATACAATTGTGTGCCAAATCCTGTGCCCGCTACTGCTAGCGCGTTGACTACACCACCACTCACTCCGTTGCCAGATAAGCCTAACTGACTCCATGTGCTGTCAATAAAACTAAAGAGTGCAACACGGTTCGCCGGAACTGGCGAAACACCGTCTACATTGGCTTGGGTGAAAGAGCCACCGACACATAGCGCATCAAAGAACTGTACCACTACAATATCGTTGACATCACCGTTCACGCCGGTGCCACCATCTTGGCTTATCAGCGTACTCCTGTATCTGTTAAAGTGTTGAAGCGCGCAATGCGATTTGCAGTAACAGGCGAAGCCCCGCCCACATCGGCTTGGGTGAACGAGCCGCCAACATACAAGTCGTTTCCGAACACTGCCAGTGCATTGACACCGAGATTCACGCCGTTTCCGCCGCCAGTGCCAAGTGCGCTCCATGTGTTCGTGGTCGTATTGAAGCGCGCAATGTTGTTGGCATTCACCACTGTGCCACCCACATTGACTTGGCTGAAAAAGCCACCGACATACACATCGCTTCCTACCACAGCAATCGCTCTGACTCCGTTATTGACACCATTGCCGCCACCTGAACCCAGTGCGCTCCATGTATTCGTAGTCGTATTGAAGCGCGCAATGTTGTTGGCATTCACCACTGTGCCACCCACATTGACTTGGCTGAAAAAGCCACCGACATACACATCGTCTCCCGATACTGCCAGTGCGTAGACAGCCCCGACTATCGGACCGCTCACGCCACTGCCGCCACCAGTACCTAAAATGTTCCAAATACCACTTGGCACGCTTTGCGTTTGCGGCACAAAAATCGGCTCGCCGTTTTTGCCCGTGCGCATCGTATAGCCTTCTACGTTGAACGACCCTTGCGCACCTCGCTTCAAGGTGCCATCAGAGTTCAAGACTTCTTCAAACGAGCGTTGCTCGGAAGTAGGTTGTGCGTAGCTTGCGCTCACGCTTACCATCAGCAGCAGAATCAAAGTTGCATAGAGAATCTTGTTCATTTCCAGAACAGTTTTGAGTTAAAGAAAGAAAGGTGATAAACAGATGCGCTTTACCAAACGACTCAAATGTGGCGTAGGGAAAGTGCATTGTCAGTTTTGACACGACAATCTTAGTCATATTTTTTCAGGAAGTCAAATGAGTTTTAAGGCATGTGTGCGCTTTGTCAATGTGTGTGTAATCTATCTACGCGTATGCGCATTATCTACGTCTGTGTGCTTTATCACATTTGAACTCTTCCGCTTAACTTTAATGGTTCATTTGCGCTTAGCCTAAACGCATCAACATTAACTATGCCAAAGACCTACTTTGAGCTCTTCGGATTAGAAGAAAAACTCAACCTCGATACCAAATTGCTCCAAAAGCAATTTTACGCGCTCTCGCGAGAACTGCACCCCGACTTTCATTACGGCGGCACAAAGGCAGAGCAATCGCAGAGCCTCGAAGCCTCTTCGCTCCTCAATCAAGCCTTTCTGACGCTCAAAGACAAAGAGAAACGCTTGCTTTATGTGATTGGGCTTCACTTGGGCGACATCACCGAAGCCGAAAAAAAACAAACCCCACCCGAACTCTTGATGGAACTGATGGACGTGCGCGAACAACTCGAGGACTACAAACACGCACCGAGCGACACGCTTCGCACTTCACTGCTTGCGTCGCTTTCCGATTTAGAGGCGCGTATTGCCGAGTGTGACAAAACCATTGACAATCTATCTTCTCAATTCGATGCCGCCACTACGCCCGACGCGCGCAACGCCGTTCTGGCTCAAATTCGCACCGTGATGCTCAAAAAGAACTTCTTGCGCTCACTTGCCCGCACGATTGAAAGCGAATTGAATCCTTCGGAAGTGTAAGCCGAACTTGTTCCGAAAAAGTGTAACTTGCGTCAAATTCAACTTATCAACTTCTGAACCTTTCTTGCACCTTTATCAATCGCTATGAAATATCAAGCCACTGTTCATCAAACCACGTTTGATGTTGAGCCAATCGGCAACGAAGCCGTGAGCATAAACGGCATCAAAAAGGAATCGCGCCTCGTTCAACTTTCCGAACGGTTTTATCAATTCATTTATGAAGGCAAGGTGTATCGAGTTGAGGCTATCAAAACCGATGAGGGATTCACCTTCAAAATCAACGGCGAGCCTGTTTCGGTTGAGCTAAAAGATGAACTGCAACTTCTGCTTGATAAAATGAGCGGAAGCGCAAAGAAGAAATCGACATCGGGCGATGTTTATGCTCCAATGCCCGGCTTGGTGGTTAAAGTGTCGGTTGCCGTTGGCCAGAGCATCAAGAAAGGACAAGGGCTACTCATTTTGGAGGCGATGAAAATGCAGAACGAAATTAAATCTCCAATAGATGGCATTGTCAGGGCGATAAATGTTTCTGAAAAACAGGCTGTTGAAAAAAATCACCTCTTGGTGAAACTCGAGTAGCGTGTGTCCAAAGAAACTGTTCTCATTACGGGTGCAACGGGCTACATTGGTTCGGCACTTGTGCACCACCTTCATCAAGCATACGGCACTTCCCTTCGCCTCAAAGCCTTAGCGCGACGCTCTTCTTCACGTGGCTATTTAGGCTCGCTTCCGATTGAGTGGGTTTATGGCGATTTGCTCAACCCTGGTTCGCTTTGGGACGCAACCGAAGGCGTTGATGTTGTTTTTCACTGTGCGGGGTTGGTTTCCTTTCACCAAAGAGATTATCGGCGGCTTTATCGTGCCAATGTGGTTGGCACGCGCAACCTTGTGAATGCATGTTTGAAAAATCGTGTCAAGCGGCTGGTGCATGTGAGTTCAACGGCGGCGATTGGTTCATGCGGCGTGAGCACATGCGAGCTTAGCAATGAACACACTACTTTTCAGGCTTGGCAGTATCAAATCGGTTACATGCTCTCGAAGTATCTTTCAGAGTTTGAAGTGCTACGTGGCGTTGCTGAAGGACTTGATTCGGTGATTGTCAATCCGTCCGTTGTGCTTGGTGATTTAGAACACTCGCTTCATTCTGCGTCAGAGTTGATTGCGGATTTATTTCGCGGAAAAATCCCCTTTGTGCCAACGGGCGGAACCGGCTTCGTGGATATTGGCGATGTTGCTCTTGCGATTGAGCGTGCGTGGCAGCATGGCAAAACAGGCGAGCGTTACATCATCAGTTCCGAAAATCTCTCTTATCGCGCCCTTGCAGAGCGTATTGCGCAGTTTCGTGGCGCACGGTCTCGCAGTGTCGTCGACCTTCCGCTTGCGCTCGGCTTCACAATTGGTGTTATGTGCGACGCGCTTGCCTTTGTCTCCAACTTTCGCTCTACGATTACCTTCGATAGCATACGCCTTTCCGAAAAAACGCTCCGCTACGACCATCGCAAATCTATTGAGCAACTTGGGCTTCGCTACCGCTCACTTGACGAAACGATAGAGCGGATTCTTCATCGGCGAAGGCTCTTGCGTTAAGTTTTTGTTAAGCCGTCTGCCTGCCCGAACTGGTATGCTATATTTAGGTCAAACTTTACAATAGGATGCGGCATCTGCATTACGCACAGATTCTTGCCTTTGTGCTTTTCGTTGGTTCATGTGCCGTAGAGGAAGAACGTCCCATCACCGTTCGCGGCTCTGATACCATGGTTGCGATTGGTCAGAAGTGGGCAGAAATTTATATGCAAAAATTTCCCGAAGCCACCATTCAAGTCAACGGCGGTGGCAGTGGCACAGGCATCTCCGCACTGATCAATGGCATTGCTGACATCTGTCAATCCTCCCGCCCTATGAAACAGCGTGAACGTGACATTATCCGACGCAAATACGGTCGCGACGTTATTGAAATCCCTGTTGCCAAAGATGGAATTGTGGTCTATGTTCACGAATCCAACCCCCTTTCTGAAATTTCTATCAGGCAAATGAAGGACATCTACACAGGCAAAATTCGCAGTTGGAAGGAACTTGGCTGGGAAGATCGGCCGATTGTAATCTATGGACGCGAGAACAGTTCGGGCACTTACGAATTTTTCAAAAAATGCGTCTTAGATGGCGAAGATTTCGATGCACGTGTGCAAACGCTCCCGGGAACTGGTGCTATTGCCAATGCGGTGGCACAGGACAAATACGCTATCGGCTACGGTGGCATTGCCTATTCGCGTGGCATTAAACTTTTAGCGGCAAAAGCCACCGACGATTCGCCTGCAGTCGCTGCCTCCGAGACGACTATTGCTGATAATACCTATCCTATTTCTCGCGAGCTTTACTTCTACCTTGTTCGAGAGCCCAAGGGCAGAATACGCGCCTTTATTGATTGGGTTCTGAGCGATGAAGGTCAATTCCTTGCCATTGCCGAAGGTTATTTCCCAATTCGTCCCATTAACTCTCGTGAGTATTTAAGCAATAGATTGCTTCCATGAGTTCGACACCTGCTTCAAGCACTGCTGTCCCGACTTCGCCGAAAGTCAACCAAACGGCCAAGTGGCTCGACCGTCTTGCTCAACGGTTTATTTCCGGTGTTGCACTTGTTTCAATTTCCATCATCCTGCTGATTCTTTTCTTCACCTTCAAAGAAGCACAAGATGTTTTTCTTGATGCAGAGGTTCGCAAGGAAGTTTTGCCGACGCTTTTTAGCACGAATTGGCAACCGATTTCAGATTCGCCCAAATATGGCGTTATTCCACTCTTTATTGGCACTTTGAAAACCACATTTATCGCAATGGTGATTGCTGTGCCGATTGGCATATTGTCTGCGCTTTATGCGGTCATGTTTGCACCGAAGTGGATAAAGGAAATCTTGAAGCCGTCGGTTGAGTTGGTGGCTGGGCTGCCGTCGGTTGTGATTGGCTTCTTTGCATTGGTGGTGTTATCAGGGTGGCTCCAAGATTTGACGGGTTCATCGTTTCGTTTGAATGCGCTTGTTGGCGGCGTAGCGATTTCGCTCACGGTTGTTCCAATTATCTTCACGATTTCTGAAGACGCCCTTTCAGCCGTGCCTCAATCCATCAAAGAAGCCAGTTATGCACTTGGGGCAACCGAGTGGGAAACGGCGTTTTATGTGGTGCTTCCTGCCGCTTATCCAGGCATTTTTGCAAGCATTTTGTTAGGACTTGGGCGTGCCGTTGGCGAAACCTTAATTGTGCTCATGGCTACTGGCAATGCCGCCATTACCTCTTGGAGCGTGCTTGACTCAACACGCACCCTGACCGCCACAATTGGCGCAGAAATGGCAGAAGTAGTCTTCGGCGACCCACACTACAATGTGCTCTTCCTGATTGGCACATTCCTCTTTCTTTTCTCTATGATGCTGAACCTCGTTGCAGAGTTTTATATCAAGGCTAAGTTGCTGAAAAGTTTTCGTGGTATGTGAGGCCTTTTAAAAATTTCCTCGTCCAAACCACCACACAAGTTCCAACAGTGTAGCGCCAAACCCTAATGCTCCCCCAGCAATTGTTTGCATTGGGGTATGTGCTTTCAGGTGCACCCTCGCCCACGCCAGCGGCAACATCAATAGCAACAGCCATAGCGACTGCACCCCGAAGACATAGGTCATCGCCGCTATCGGTCCACCAAGCGACGTCACATGCACACTAATTTTCCACACCAGCGTGATAAAAAAAATCAGTATCGTGTTTATGGCGTAGCAAAACATAAATCCAACCACAATCGGCGGTGCGTTCAAGACCTGCAAGGTCCATGCACCCGTAAAATATCCAATCACTCCAATTAAAAACGGAAGTGCGCGATCTTCACGCTCTGAAATGTCGTAATCGTTGACCTTGCCCATTCTTTTGAGCACAACGACTACAAGCGAAGGAATGATTGAACAGAACACAACGACCACCAGCAGATACACATACATGCCGCTCACTGGTTCATCAAATCCAAACCGCATCAAGAACCAAAATGTAACAATCGGGAGAACAATTGGGTGAATGGTGTTAGAGATAAGCCGTGCAAGTTTTGTCATTGAAGTGTTGAAGCCTAACAACACAGCCGTGAGTTAGCCGTCAAAAAGAGTTTGCCCACGATGTGGCGATTGCCATTGCGACTCTTGCGAGCCCTTGCCGCCCACAATAAGATTGATTACAAACTGCCCCTCTTCTTCACGAATGCCTGTAATGCCCACGATGTTCATCACGCCATGCCGAACCAGCATCGACGCAACTGTTTTCTGTTGCAAAATCTTCTCAATGTTAATACATAGGCTCAGAGGGCGCACCACTCTGCCACATAAACGAAATTCTGGCTCTAAACTGAGCCATGGCACGCTCTTGACTAACGTCTCGAGCAATCGCCTTTCGCCGAAGCGACTGTTAAAATACGCTTGAATGAATTGATAATAAAATAGTTGCCACAGCGATTCTGAAGCAATGCGCAATTTGCCCGCTCGCTTAATCACGGCCACCGACTCATTCTTCATAACCGTCAGTTCTGAAACATGAAGCGGTAAGCGGCACGACAGCCAATCGCCAAAAATGCCCTTAAATGAGAAGTGAAGTTCAGATAGATTGGTGTGAAACTTGATGGAAAAATCTCGCACTGGTGCATCCGTCCGCTCAATAGAACGAAGCGCAAGATTGACGACCTTCTCGGTTAAGACCAACTCCGTCTGAAAATACGGCCACTGATGCTCCCGCCGATGCTCTTGAATTGTTCGTGCAAGGTGTGCAAATCCCGATACAACATCAGCCACATATCGAAGAAATCCCTCTATTCCCATCACACACTCCTTTCTTCCTACATGGCTTTCGCCTACATGATGTTTCTCAAACATACATCACCCGCCTCAAAGTCTCACGGCTAAGTTTTAGCCAACACGGCCGTTTCAGCCGAATCGTCTTTGTCTCCTTCCACTGCATTGAAACTTTCTTTAAATTTTTTTGCCAATTGCAACTTCTCATGGTTAAGTTGCGTTTACCTCGCTGGTAATAATATCAGTTCTTGTTATCAATAACCATTAAACCTTTCAAAAAATGCTGACTGTCGGAGACAAATTCCCAGAACTTGAACTCGATGCGGTTGTTTCAACCGAGAAGAACAAAGAGTTCGCCAAAATCTCAACCACCGAGCATCGTAAGCAAGGCAAGTGGGCAGTTTTCTTCTTTTGGCCCAAAGACTTCACGTTTGTTTGCCCGACCGAAATCAAGGGCTTTAACGACCGATTTGCCGATTTTCGCGACAATGACGCCCTGCTCTATGGCGTCAGCACCGATACGGCCTTCGTGCACTTAGCATGGCGGAAAGAAAATGAAAATCTCAAAGATTTGAAGTTCCCTATGCTGTCAGACCATGGCAAGCATCTCGGCCGAGCCTTAGGCATTTTGACTGGTCCAGAAGAAGTTGCCCTCCGCGCGACCTTCATTGTCGACCCGCAAGGCACCATTCAGTGGGTAAATGTCAACAACCTTGATGTGGGTCGCAACATTGATGAGACCCTTCGCGTGCTTGAAGCGCTCCAAACTGGGGAACTTTGCCCCTGCAATTGGAAAGAAGGAGACCCCACTCTCAAGGTTGTCGGTGGTTCGCTCGTAGAAGCTTAACGGTTCATCTAATCACGATGCTCTCGAAAGGCGGGGGGCGCTCCGCCTTTCATTTCCATTAACACTCAACGACTCACTCACATGGAAGACACCAGAAAAGATTTGCTTGCCGAGTTAGGTATTTCTGCTGACACACACTTTTCAGGCTTAGATGCTTTTGTGAAGGGCGATTACAAGTATATTCGTGACTTGCGCATCAATTTGCGAGCCACGCTGGATAGCCCAAGTTTAGGTGGCAGAAAAAATGCATATCTGATTGCATTGGCGGTTGCCGCTAATGAACGCAACAATGCACTTATTTCAGCTTTCACCGAGTTAGCTAAAAAAGAAGGCGCAACCGATGCCGAACTTGCCGAAGTTCATGCGATTGCTTCTCTGCTGGCAACCAACAATGTCTTCTACCGATTCCGCCACTTCTGCGAAAACAAGGCCTACGAGCAAATGCCTGCTGACATTAAGATGACCATCATGCTTCGCCCTGTTTTGCCAAAGATGTTCTTTGAACTGATTTCACTAGTCATCAGCGCCGTTAATGGATGTGAGACATGTGTGAATAGCCACGAAAAATCTGTGCGCCACGAAGGCGGCTCTGAACAACTTATTCGTGATGCGGTTCGATTGGGCGCTGTCGTCAAGGGGCTCTCAATCGCAATGAACGAATATCAACCGGTCTCTATCTGATTAGCGTTTTTGCTTCGGAGAAGCGCCCGACTTTTGGTCGGGCTTCTGTTATTTTGTCTGCTTCCTTCTAACTCAACGCCGCAATTGCTTGGTCAGTGTTGTCAAAGGTCTTGAAGAGTTGATTCAGTTTGGTGATGGACAGTAGACTCTTGATGCGCTCTGTGGGATTTGCCAACACGAGCGTTCCGCCTGCATTTTTCACTGTCGAGAGCGCTGATGCCATCATGCCCAATCCTGATGAGTTCATATACTCAACCTTGACAAGGTCAATGACGATATTTTTTTTGCCTTCGTTCAGAAGGCTGCGCAATTTTCCGTGAAGTTCATTGGCATCGGGTCCGCCGAGCACATCGCCGTTGAGTTCAATAACGGTTACAGAGCCGATTTGTTTTTCGCCAAAGGTCATAGCCTTACGTTTTTCGTTCAATTTAACCTCTCAACTTAAACTTTCCGCCCGTTTTTTGTTGCCAATCGAGCACAATTGGCGCGGCAATGAAGATAGAAGAATAAGTGCCGATTAAAATGCCTGCCACAATCGCAAAGGCAAACCCTCGAATGGTCGGACCAGCAAAGAGGAACAGCACCAAGGCCGTCAGGAGCGTTGTGCCAGAGGTAATCATTGTGCGGCTTAATGTTTCGTTGAGGCTATCGTTGAACACTTTCTCGTAGGGGTCACTTCTTCGGATTTTCAGGTCTTCACGAATGCGGTCATAGACCACAACGGTATCCGTGATGGAATAGCCGACAATGGTTAAAAATGCGGCGATAATGCTTTGGTCAATTTCTAACGGCATCACATCAAAGACGCCTCCTAACAGGCTAAACAGCCCAGCAACGACCAGCACGTCGTGGAAAATTGCGATTACGCCAGCAGTTGCGAACTTGAACTCAAATCGTATGCCGACATAGAGCAAAATCATCACTAATGCGCCCAGCAGGGCACTCACTGCTGACCACTTCAAATCGCTTGCAATGCTTGGACCGACGGCATCGACTTTAATCACTTCGCTTGGGTTGTTTGGGAAATCTCGTCTGAGGATGCGCTCAATCAGGGCTTGGATGTCGTTTATTTCGCCACTGAAATCGGTTGTGATAATTACTTCTTGTGCCGAGCCGTATTCCTTAATCTGTCCTCTGATGCCTTCTGCGCTTAATGTTTTGCGCACTTCACCAATGTTGATTGGGTCTTGAAACTTCACGACAATTTCTATGCCGCCTTTGAAGTCAATGCCGAGTTGAAAGCCTCGCACCAGCATAGAGAGAAGCCCAATTCCTACAAGGATTGCCGAAAAAATGTAGCCTTTTTTGCGCAAACCGATGAAATTGAAGTTTGCTTTTTCTAAGAATCTCATTTGGATTTTATCGTGTGAGTTTTTTCGTGGTTTGGATTAGCCGAAACTTGCTTCGGTGATGCTGTCGCGCTCCATCATCCAATCGAGCACGACTTTGGTGACGACGATGGCTGTAAAGAGACTTGCGGCAACGCCAATCATGAGTGTAACGGCAAAGCCTCGGATTGGTCCGATACCAAAAGCATACAGCAATGCGCCTGCACCAAAGGTTGTTACATGCGAATCCAAAATCGCTGAAAAGGCCTTTTCGTAGCCAATTTCGATTGCCAGTTTCAATGTCTTTCCTCGAGCCGATTCCTCCCGAATGCGCTCAAAAATGAGCACGTTTGCATCAACTGCCATGCCGATTGTCAGTACTAACCCTGCAATGCCGGGCAGTGTGAGCGTTGCGCTAAATCCTGCTAAAAATGCAATTACAAACAGGATGTTGAAGACCAGTGCAAGGTCAGCCAGAATGCCCGCTGTGCGGTAGTAGATGAGCATAAAGATGGCAACCACTGCAAAGCCGAGCGTAACCGAAAGTAGCCCTGCGCGAACTGAATCGGCGCCAAGTGATGCACCTACAGTTCGTTCCTCTGTGATTTGCACGGGTGCTGGTAGCGCGCCCGCTTTCAGGATAATTTCCAAATCTTTGGCTTCTTCAATGCTGCCGATGCCGTTAATGACTGAATTCCCGTTCGGGATTTTGGACTGCACCACAGGGGCAGAATACACCACACCATCTAACACGATTGCAATTTGTTTACCGATGTTTGCACCTGTAGTTCTCGCCCAAATCTTTGTGCCTTCGTCGTTCATCTTCATATTGACCTCGGGCAAGGATTGGTCGACACTAAATGTGGCAACGGCTTCGGTGACCACGCTACCGGTTAGTTCAGGTTCTTTTTTGAGTGCATAGAGGCGATAGAACTTCAACCCATCGTTTTCGCTGGCTGGGCGAGCATCATATGCAAACTCTAAATCCGATGGCATGCGGGCTTTGACATCAGGGCGATTCAGCAAACTCATCACGGTTGATTTTCCAGCATCGGTTACGAAAAACCCAGCACGCGGGTCGATAATGATTTTGTCAATGGTTTCTTCATCAACGGCAAAGAGCGGATTTACCAAGCGGCGCTGTTCTTTGGTTTTCAGTGAATCGGGAATGGCGCGAATGGAATCCAACTGCGTACGTGCCAGTATTGCCGCAGAATCGACTTGGCTCGTATCACCCGATGGCATGACGGGATAACGCGTCAGGTATTCATTAATGTCTTGCAAGACTTTGAAAGCGATTTCCGCATCGCGCACGAGTTTGAACTCCAATTTGGCAGTGCCTTTAAGCAGTTTGCGCACGCGTTCCTTATCGGAGACGCCGGGCAGTTCGACAATAATACGCCGCCCTCCCTGCGTTAGAATGCTTGGCTCAGCCACTCCGTATTGGTCAACACGATTTCGAATAATCTCTTTGGCGCGTTCGACGGCATCTATGGCTTCGCGAGACAGTTTTTCGACGATTTCCTCATCGCTGTCACGAATGTCGTAGTAGTAGCGCGATAGGCGAACTTGTCGCTTTTGGAATTCTTCGGCCAGCATCTTGGGGATTTCGCCACTTTCTTTTTTGGCTCGTTCGCGGACAATTGCCATCACGCTGTCGAACTGCGCGTCTCGATTGCGTGCACGATTTTCTAACAGTTCAAGCACATCGACTTCCAGAACCACATGCATACCGCCTTGCAAATCAAGCCCTAACTTCAAGCGCTTTTCCTGTGCCCTTTCAATAGACTTACGATTTTCGCGCACATAGGCAAGGCTATCTTCGGGCGAAGAGAAAGATTTGAGTTTTGCCGTGTGACTTGCATCTTGAAAGGTTGGATATAAAAACCACGCAGAAAGGAGCGTGAGAAGAACAATTAAGACCAGTTGAAAGCGATTCTTTTGCATTGATTTTAGAGAAGACGCACTTCTTGCAGAAATGTGATTTTGATGTTTTATGTTGTAAAAAGGGCTGAAAATATAAGAAAGTGTGTCTGCAAAGTCAAAGCAAAACTTGTCGGTCTCAACCAGTTGCAGTTGTCTTCTATGTCAATTGTGCTTATCACACGTCCGAAAGCCGATGCTCTTGAATTTGCCCATGCGCTGGCCAAGTATGGGCTTGGCGCTGAATTTTTTCCTACGATTGAGATTCAACCTGTAACGGATTGGGCGTTGCCCAATCTTGAGTGCTATCATGGGTTGATTTTCAGCAGTGCCAATGCAGTTCGGCATTTTATCTCTCCGCTTCTTTCGCATGAGCCGAAATGCTTTGCTCGTCTTCGTGCGATGAAGCACTACGCCGTTGGCATTAAAACCCATCGCACCTTGCAGGAATATGGCATTGATTCCGTTCTGTATTCCGACAAAGGCAACGCCGAAGGCTTAGCCGAGTTGATACGACGCGAGGGCATTCAAGGCAAGCGATTTCTTTTTCTTCGCGGCACACGTTCGCTTGGCACAATTCCTCACGCCATCAAGATGCATGGTGGCATTTGCGATGAACTTACGGTTTATCAAACCCATGACCTTGCGCTCGATGCGTCGCAACGGCTCTCCGAGTTGCTTTCTCGTCATGATGTAACTTGGGTTGCATTTTTTAGCCCATCTGCCGCACAGGCTTTCTTCCGTGCCTTGCCGAGTGCTTGCCTGCCCTTGCGTGTGCGGATTGCCGTAATTGGTCACACGACCCAAGCCGCTGTCGAGGCACTGGGCTTTCGCGTTGATGCTGTCTCTCCTGTCCCCACAGCCGAAGCCCTTGCGCAAATGATTGCCAACTTTACTTCACCGTGAATGTTTCTTTTAATTGCGCCTGCGAATCTGAACCAACATAGACTTCAAACTCTCCTGCTTCCACAATCGGTTTGAAATTTTTATCCAGCGTTGCCAATTCGTCTTTGCTAATCTTGAACGAAATGGTCTTGGCTTCACCTGCATCAAGCTCGACTTTTTGAAAGCCTTTAAGTTCTCTGACAGGGCGCGTGAATGTTCCAACAAGTTGTCTCACGTAGAGTTGTGCGGTTTCTACGCCTTTGCGTTTGCCTGTGTTTTTAACCGTTACGGAAACCGTCAAGGTCTCGCTCTTGCCGATTTCTTTTTTGGAAAGTTTCAGGTCGCTGTATTCAAAGGTTGTGTAGGAAAGTCCGTAGCCAAAGGGATAGAGCGGCGAATCTGGCAAATCAATGTAGCGCGATTTGTAGCGGTCATCTGCGTTTGTGGGGAGCGAGGGTCTGCCCGTGTTTTTGTGATTGTAGTAAATTGGAATTTGCCCGACGCTTCTCGGAAAAGTGACAGTGAGTTTTCCTGTTGGAGTGGCGTCGCCGAAGATAATGTCAGCAATTGCGTTTCCAGCTTCCACGCCGAGATGCCACGCGCAAAGAATTGCGGGGAGATGTTCTGATTCCCAAGCAATCGTGAGCGGTCGACCGTTTGTCAGAATCATCACGATAGGCTTACGGAGTTTGTGCAGTTCTTTGAGCAGGTCTTCTTGCGCCTTGGGCAGTCCGATGTCGGCGCGGCTATGGGCTTCAGCGGTAATGTCGGCGGTTTCGCCCACGACGGCGATAATCACATTGGCGCGTTTGGCAACAGCAAGGGCTTCGTTTCGGAGCATTCTAAGTTGGGCTTCGGTCGGTTCTTTGGCTTCACCTTTGATTTTTTTCCACGCAGGCGAGGGCAACGGATAGCCTCTGGCATAGAGCACAGCAGACTTTCCCAGTCTCGACTTGATTGCCTCGAGCGGTGTGATGACATCTTCGGGTCTGCCTGCCATTGCCCATTCGCCCAGCATATCACGCTTCGACTCCGCCAATGCGCCCACAACCGCAACAGTTTTCAGCGACTTGGAAAGCGGAAGAAGATTGTTTTCATTTTTGAGCAGCACAATCGATTTTGTTGCCACTTCGCGCGCGAGCGCACGATGTTCAGGTTTGAGCATGGTTTCTTTTTCGCGGGCTTCATCAATGTATTTGAACGGATTCTCGAACAAGCCCAGTTTGAACTTGACGCGCAAAATGTTCCTAACGGCTTGATTGAGCGTGGCTTCGCTGACCTTTTTTTCCTGCACTAACTTGGCGAGACATTTTGGATACGATTCGCCTTCCATATCCATATCCAATCCAGCGGTAATGGCTTTCTGCGCCGCTTCTTCGTAATTCTTTGCCGCGCCGTGCGCCACGACTTCATCAATCGATTCCCAATCGCTCACGACGAAGCCCTTGAACTTCCACTCTTTGCGCAAGATGTCGGTAAGCAAGTGCTTGTTGATGGAAGAGGGCACGCCTGCAATTTCGTTGAATGCGGTCATGATGGTTTGCACGCCTGCATCAACAGCGGCTTTGAACGGTGGCAAATAGATTTCGCGCAAGGTGCGTTCTGAAATGTCGGCGGTGTTGTAATCACGGCCGCCTTCTGCCGCGCCGTAAGCGGCGAAGTGTTTAGCGCATGCGGCGATGGTATTGTTTGCGCTTAAATCATCGCCTTGAAAGCCGCGCACGCGTGCAGCAGCAAAGCACGAACCAAGATACGGGTCTTCGCCTGCACCTTCAACAATTCTGCCCCAACGTGCATCTCGCGCAATGTCGACCATTGGCGCAAACGTCCAGTTGATTCCTGCCGCCGCTGCTTCAGTTGCCGCAATGCGTGCCGATTTGTAAGCGAGAGATGTATCCCACGTGCAAGATTCGGCGAGCGGAACTGGAAATATCGTGCGATAGCCGTGAATCACATCGAAGCCAAAAAGGAGCGGAATTTTCAGGCGCGATTGCATCGCCGCTTCCTGCAACTTCCGCGCTGCCTCTGTATCCCCAACCATCAAAAATGACCCAATCCCTGCTCGGGTTTTCGTTAAATGTTCATCGGTAATTGTTGTCTTCTTTGTTTTCAGGTCAAACCAGCCCGCGGCTTGTGACACTTGCAACACTTTCTCATCTAATACCATCAACGATAAAACCGAATCCACACGCCGATTGATTTCGGCTTCGGCATCTCTCGTTTTTGGAGAAGAACAGGCAAGAGAAATGCTTGTTGTGAGAACCAGCAAGAGTGTTATTGCAAAGTTCATATTCACAGTTTTTTAGTTTTATTGTTGGATTTTGCTGAAAGTCGGAGAGGGCGGGAGTTCTTTGCTTCCCCAATCGGTTGGTGTGTCGGTCATTTCAAAATCGAGCGTTGCGCCGTTTGCGATTTCGCTGTGGCGAATCCATGCGCGGTCAATCGGCACGCCGTTGAGTTTGAGCGATTTGACATACACATTTTTTTCTGACGCATTCGGCGCATTGATAACCAGCGCGTTTCCATTTTCAAGTTTGATGACAGCTTTCGTGAAGACAGGACTTCCCACGAAATACCAATCTTGTCCTGCATTCGGGAACAGCCCAAGCGATGCCCACACATACCACGCCGAGAGCGTGCCTGAATCGTCATTGCCCTTGTAGCCATTAGGCGCAACACGAAAATCTTTTTTGATGATGTCTCTTGTAAAGAGTTGCACTCTATCGGCTTTGCCTGCATAGATGTATTGCCAAACGGCGAGCATATCGGGCTCATTCCAAATGGTGAAGTAGCCGTCTTTGTCGCGGTTCGTGAGCATGGTGTCCCACTTGGCGATGAATTTTTCTCTGCCGCCGAGCAGTTCAATCAGCCGATAAAAGTCATGCGGCACATAGCCCAAGTATTGCCACGCCGAGCCTTCGTAGTAATGCACTTCGTAGCTCCACACTTGACCTTCGGGGAAAATCATGGTTGGTTTGAACGGTTCAACCCATTTTCCGTCAGAGCGTTTCGGTCGGAAAAATCCTGTTGTGGTATCAAAGAGCTCAAAGACTTTGAATGAACGCTCTAAGGCAAACTTGGCTGAATCGCCTTTGCCAAGTGCATTTGCGAGGGCGTAGACGCAGTAATCGTTGTAAGCATATTCGAGCGACTTGCTGACGGAAACCCACTGTTTATCGGCATAGAGGAAGCCTTGTCGGAGATAGTCGGCATAACGCCCTTTCGTTGCTTGAAAGCTTGGCTTGTCGCCGGTTGTATCGGTTGCGTTTTTCATCACATACTTAAAGGCTCTTTCGTAGTCGACGCCTTTGAGATTTTTGACGGCGGCATCAGCGAAAAGCACATCGGCATTGGTGCCGCCTTGAATTGGTGTGAAGGCGTTGCCTGTAAAGCCATCAGGAAGCCAACCGCGATGGTCGGCAATGTCCAAGAGCGAATTGAGCAAATCTTTTTGAAGCGAGGGAAGCCAAAGCGTGAAGAAGGGATTTTGCGTGCGGTAAGTGTCCCAAATCGCGAAGTAGTTTGTGAAGGCTTTGCCTGTGGTTTTGAAGCCGTCGGGCGTTTCGCCGGTGATGTCGGTTGGCATGAGGCACATGCGGTAGAGTGCAGTGTAGAAAAGTTTTTGTTCCGATTCCGTTCCACCTTGAATTTGAATCGTGCCTAAGAGTTCGTTCCACGCGGTTTCAACTTGTTCAGCAATGCGATTGAAGGTTGTGCCTTTTTCTTCAATCGCGCGAATGTAGTTATCGCTGTTTTGAAAACTCTTGTAAGAGAGGGCGCAAGTGAGTTCAATCACTTCTTCATCTTTACTTGCAATCCAGCCGAGAATCACGCCGCACTCTTCGTTTTTGCCTGCCTCGATTGACGTGCGGTCGTTAAAAATTTCGGATTGCTTGTAGACGCTGACAACATCAGGCTTTTTAGACGGCTTTGCAGAAAAGAACGCTTGCATCTCGCTGGGGTCTGAACCAAATCCTTCGTCATAAATGCCAAAGCCGTGAATCGTGCCGTCGCTTTCTATGCGCGCTTCGGAGCGATTTGGTTTTTGCGGAAACGAACAGCGCGCCATGTTGAACAGCAATTTCAGTGTATCGCCTTTTGCATTTTGCTTGAAGGTGTAGCGGTGATGCGCTGTTCGGGGCATTGCCGTCAGTTCTGCGCGCACGTTGGGTTTTGTGAGATGCACGGAGTAGTAGCCCGGCTTTGCGCGCTCATCGGTTCGTGGCGATTTGTAGCCGAAGTTTTCAAGCACGATGGAATTGCGTGCGGGCATAACGAGGAAGTTCCCGTATTCGCTACAACCGATGCCGCTCACTTGATTGTGGACGAATCCGATAATGAACGAGTCGGCATAGTTGTAGCCCATGTTTGCCCAATCTTGCAAGTTGGTATGTGGCGAGAGCGCAATCATACCGAAGGGTGTTGTTGCGCCGGGGTGCATATTTCCGCCGCCCGTTGTGCCAATGAACACATCGACTTGTTTAGCGACAGAGTTTGCCGCTTCTCTTTGAGGTGGTGCGCACGAGAGCAAGCACAGCAAGAGAAAAAGTAACAATCCTTGTTTCATTTGTTGATTTGCCTGTAAATAAACTCACCCTGCTCGCTGGCGTTTCCGAACAAGCAGGGTGAGCATCTTTGCGTTACTTCTCATAACACATGGCGCGCAGAGGACATACTTCCCCCACACGCCCCGACACTTTATTTCACCAACATCATCTTTTTCGTTTGCACGAAATCACCTGCTTGCAAGCGATAGAAGTAGATGCCACTTGCAAGGTTTGCCGCATTGAATTGGACGGTGTATTCGCCTGCGGCTTGTCGACCGTTTACCAGCGTTGCGACCTCACGACCTAACACATCATAGATTTTCAGCGTGACATGGCTTGGATTAGCAATCGAGTATTGAATGGTTGTCGCTGGGTTAAACGGGTTCGGATAGTTCTGCGCTAATGCATAAGACTTCGCCTGCTTGCTTGTCTTTTGCACACTCAACTGACCTGCCAGTGGATTGCGTGCAACCTTCGAAGCAATCGCAAATTGTCCGAACTCATTGCCTGCAAGGTTGAAGGCTTTGAGATAATCGCCATCGCGATACGAAGTGAGCGGTTTCCAAGGCGATGAAGGATTCGGACGATAGGCGATGTAGAGGTTTTGCGGACGGACAATGCCTGTAAGCGCACCGCAGTAGATAGCAATATCAAAGCGCATGCTGTTTGATAGCCCTGTCTGATTGATTGTCCATACCCGCCCTGGAATTACAAAGTGGTCAATTCCAATCGATTCATCATCATTGATACGATAAACATTGTTGATGCCTACGGTGTCATTGACTTGAAAAACAGGTTCAGGCGGAATCGTTCCGACAGAGGCACTGATGCTTCCTGGGGTAGTTGAGCCGCGACGCACTTCGATAAAGGCATTGGTGTTGCCAAGAATGTATACCCCTTCGCCTGCAACGCCTGCGGGCACAGTGGGATTGGCTGATGTGCTAATGCGATTCATCATCGGAATTGGGTCATCATTCGCAACGATGGAGCGAATGAAAATATCACCTACAAAACGCGGCGCCGAAGTTGTATAGACAGGAACAAAATCTCCGCCAACTTCGCTCGGACCACGATTTCCTAACACGCGCACTTCACGGTCGGGGTCATCAAATCCATGTCGGTATGTGATGCCAGCAATCAAGCCAGGATTGACAATGATGTCCATATACTCAATTTGCGTGCTATCAACCGTATAGACGGCGTGTTCGCCAAAGCCGAAGACGTTGCCGTAGTCCAAGCCTCTGAAATTGTTGGTGAAGTCGAAGATGTATTCGTGATACTTGCCATCGGCGATGAGCGTTACCATGCGTTCAGGTTCGTTGGAGTAGCGTCGTCCGCCGTTTGTGGTTCGGCGTTGGTAGAGTGTGTCGCCGTTTGGCGCAATGTAGGGTGGGCGTGTGGCATCGGTCAAGAGAATGCTCAATGTTGGCGCAATATCACGTCCGAAGCGGTTTGTATTTTCTGCGTCAGTTTTTGCAATTACATGCAAGACTTTTGCACGGCTCAAATTGATGGGCGTTGTGTCGGTTGGCGATGATTTGAAGACTTTGCGAATGGCATCTCTGCCGCCACCGAGCGTATCGGGAAGATTTCCGGGCAAGTTTAATCTGCCTTGTGGCAAGCCATTTATGCCAATAATGCCCGTTGTGCCAATTTTGAGCGCCGGCTGTCCGTCATCTGTTACCCAGTTGAGCGTGTAGCGGTCACGTGTTGGCACGCCGCCCACAATATCCAAGACGCTCCACCCGTTCAACTGCGTATTGCTCACGGTGAAGTTATCTATCACAACACTCTGCGGTGCTGTGTTCGCTGGAACACCGATGTTGTATTTGAGGCTCAAATATCGCTCGACTTGTGCGATTTCTGGCGGCGTTAAAGCGCGGTCATACACTAACACTTCGGCAATGTCGTTTTGACCGAAGTTGGTATTGTTGAAGAACGACCCTAATCGCACTCTTTGTGAGCTCACATTTGTCAACTGACTTCTCATAATTGAAAATTCATTGAACGCAATCGATAGCGGACTTGTCAAGCCGTTCTTGAAAACGGTTGCTGTTGTGGGACTTGTAACGGACACACCGAGTTCTCTATTTCCGCCTGATGCTGTTGAGAAGTTTGCTCCTTGAAGTGCAAGGAACCCGTCCGAGCCTGATAGTGTGTTACGTCGATTTGCGACAACAGCAAACACTGTCGCATTTCCATTGATTGTCAGTGCTGTTCCCATTGTGTCATCTACGCCATCAAAGCGCATCGTAACGAAACCTCTGCCCGATGTGCCGTTGTTGGCAATTGTTGGTCGTGCGTTGCCTGAAGCCCGCATGTGGTTGCGACCGCCTGAATCATCAAACCAAATATCTGCCGACTCTCCTGTAATGGGTTGATTGTTCGTTTCGAGTTTGAGCCACAGTTGCAGGCCGTTTGATGGAATTCCGGCAATGGGTGGACGTGCCAATGGGATATTGTATTTGTTGCTCAAATACAGTTCGATTTCGTCAATTTCAAGTCGGGACAGAATGCGATTGTAGATGATGATTTCGGCAATATCGTTTAGCCCTGCCCTAACAGAGTCTCGCATTGCCCCAATCACCAATGGCGAGCCGCTAAGCCCTGAATTTGTTACTCCTCTTAAAATGTGCGTTCCGATGACAAACTCATTGGCTTGAAACGAATTTTGTGCTGGTGAGCCATTGATGCGAATTGTCGTTGACCCATTGTTGCCAATGCCACCTTCGTGGTGCAAGCGTCTTGTTGTGCGTGTTACATAACTGTTGTAGGAAGAAAGCCCAAAGCCTGTGCTGGGATAGTCGTTCTTTGTTGCCACCAGCATATCTACCTTGTCTTCAGGAAGCGGCGGATTGCCTGGACGCCGATTCGCGAACACGATGAAGGTTGTTACATCCGAACCTGTTGCCACATTTGCAACCATGAGCGTTTGGTCTTTCGTCAGACCGCCGTTGCCTGTAAAGCGCACAACGGGCTTGCCGTTGATGACATTCGTTACAAAGGTTGGTCGGTGAATCCCGGTCGAAGTTGCATTTGGCGTATTATCAAAACCTGTCCAAGTAGAAACAAAATCACCATTGTTTAGTCCTGTAATATCATCGGCTTTGAACCAGACGAGCAAGCCATCTTCACGCGGCGGTGGTGGCAGTGTAATCGCATATTTTTGCGAAAGATAGTTTTCAACCTGTATGACCTCACTATTCGTCAAGATGCGGTTGTAGATAAGAATTTCTGCAATGTCGTTTGAACCTCCACGAAGCGAATCCCGAAGTGCTCCAATAACCAACGGCGAACCGCTTCCTGGCGAGTTAATCACGCCTTGCAGTTTGAAGGTCATGATCACAAACTCGTTTGGATTCAGCACCAAGTTGGTGGAACGGTTTTTTGTAATCGTTGCCGTGCCGTTTACTCCTGTTCCACCCTCGGCATGAATGGCGCGATAGTCGCGCGTTACATAACTGTTGTAGGAAGAAATTCCGAAGCCCGACGCTGGATAATCGTTCTTTGTAGCCATCAAGAGGTCAACGGTGTTATCAGGTAAGGGCGGAGTGCCTAATCTGGTATTGGCAAACACAGCAAAGGCTGTAATCGTCGAGCCCGTTGTGATGTTTGCTACCATTAAGGGTTGGTCTTTTGTTGTCCCACCGTTGCCTGTAAAGCGCACCACAGGTTTGTTGTTAATCACATTTGTTCTAAACACAGGGCGATAAATGCCCGTTGAAGTTGCATTTACCGTTGTGCCCGGCGCCGCAGGCCAGTTATCAACAGGCTGATTATTTCCAACACCTGTAATGTCATCGGCTCTTAACCACAGTTGAAGCCCGTTTGTTGGAACTGATTGAGCAAATAAGCCTTGTGTAAAGCACAACAGAAAGGCAAGCGCAGCAAGCGTTCCAAGCGTTTTTTGTTTCAAGGTTGAAACAGACTTGGGCACACGAAGAAGCGTAGCGTTTGTCATAGTTTGAACAAGGTTTGTCGTTAATTAAGGAAGATGGTTGAAAGAATCGCGCTGTTTTGTAATGGTTCAAACTTGCACTTTTATTTAATCGTTTAAGAGCCGTGCAAGTTAATTTTTTTCGCTTCAATTCCAAACACATGTTCACTTTGCAGTAAGCATTGCTGCGCCAAACACACCTGCACTGTCGCCAAGCACGGGCTTGAGAATTTTCGTTTCAAGCGTGTGATTGAAGACATAGCGTTTTGCTGCTTCAACGCCGTCGGTGTAAAGCAAGTCGATATTTCCTACGCCGCCGCCCAGCACAATCACGTCCGGGTCTAAGATGTTAATGACAACGGCAATCGCTTTGCCGAAATTTTCCGTTAAGCGTTTCACCGTTGCCGTTGCGTGTTCATCTTCGCCACGCAAATGCAACTCAACAATGTCTTTAAGTTTTCTTGTTTGACCGCTGTGTTTTTGGTAGAAGCGTTCAAGCCACACACCCGATAACACAGTTTCTACACAGCCGCGTTTTCCGCAGTAGCATGGTTCGCCGTTTTCTTCAAGTGTGTTGTGTCCCCATTCGCCTGCAATGCCTTGCGCGCCGCTTAGCACTTTCCCGTTCACGACGATGCCACCGCCAACACCAGTGCCCATAATGACGCCGAAGACCACATTTGCCCCTTTGCCTGCTCCAAGCCTTGCTTCCGCCAATGCGAAACAGTTTGCATCGTTTGCGATTTCAATCGGCAGTCCAAGCACTGCTTCCAAATCGCGTTTGAACGGCTTTCCATTCAGGCAAGTCGTGTTGCTGTTTTTTAGCGTTTGTGTCGAGGGTTCAAGTGTGCCCGGTGTGCCGATTCCGATGGTCGTTGGTCGGCTTCCGATTTCCATCGCCACAGCCTCAACAAGACGTTTGATTTGCGCGAGAATATGCGCATAGCCTTTTTCGGCTTCGGTCTCAATGCGTTTGCGTGCATGCGTCAGCGTGCTTGCTGGACTTTCCAAAACCGCACATTCGATTTTTGTTCCGCCCAAATCAACTCCCCACAGCATGTCAAACTTGTTCGAGCTTTCCGTGTGCAGAACCTTTGAAGCCGTAATAGACAATGTAGAGGTAGCAAATTGCAGGAAGCAAGAATGCGCTTTGTAAGCCGAGCCAATCTGCCATTGCGCCCATCAGCACTGGCAAAATTGCGCCGCCCACAATCGCCATGATTAAAATGCTTGAACCTGCATTCGTGAGTTTTCCCAGTCCATCAATCCCAAGTGTAAAAATGGTTGGAAACATAATCGAGTTGAACAGCCCAATCGAAAGCACTGTCCACATTGCAAATGCACCTGATGAAAATGTGGTTAGAAGCGACAGCACCATTGCCACACCTGCGAAGATGCCAAGCAAAACGCCTGCGCGAATTTTCTGCAAAAGTGCCGAGCCAATAAATCGACCAACCATTGCGCCGCCCCAGTAATACGAAACATACTTTGCCGCTTCGGCTTCTTTCAAACCTTGTATTTCAGGCAAGCCCATGAAGTTCACGAGAAAACTTCCGATAGAGACTTCTGCGCCGACATAGACAAAAATTCCAATTGCACCAAGCGCAAGGTGCGGCACTTTTAACGCTTCGCCGAATGCGCTTTCTTTCTCAACATCTTTTTCAGAATCTCCTTCAACCGTTTCAATTTTGGGAAGATTGAACAGCGCAATCACGCCTGCAAGTGCAAAGAGCGCCAGCGCAAGCCCGATATAAGGCAACTGCACTGACGAAGCTTCTGCAAGTTTGTAAGCGTAGCGTTCATCAGGTGAAAGTTTTGCGAGTTCTTCGGCAGTTTTAGCCGTTGCGTTCAAGATGAGTAATCCACCGAAATATGGCGCAACGGTTGTGCCGAGTGAGTTGAAGGCTTGTGCAAGGTTCAATCGGCTCGATGCGGTTTCAGGTTTGCCGAGAACAGAGACATATGGATTTGCCGCCACTTGCAAAATCGTGATGCCTGATGCCAAAACAAAGAGCGCACCCAAAAAGAGTGGATACGCCAAAGTTGCCGCCGCTGGAAAAAAGAGAAGCGCACCTACGCCCGCCGTGCAAAGCCCAACCACAATGCCGCGCTTGTATCCAACCCACGCAATCACTTTCCCTGCGGGAAGCGACATCATGAAATACGCCGAAAAAAACGTGAATTGAATGAGCGCAGATTGCACATAGTTCAAGTCAAAAACGGCTTTCAAGTGCGGAATCAAAATATCGTTGAGGCATGTGAGAAATCCCCACATAAAAAAAAGCCCTGTAACCACAATGAACGCAGGTGTGTAGTTCTTTTCTGATGCTTGCGCCGCTTTGGTTTCAGAGGTTGCGATATTTGCCATTGAGTTTTCTTGTTTGAGTTTAATTGCATGTGTTTCAGAACAGCAGTGAGAGCGAAAGCCACTGCGGCGCGTTCAAGCGTCCGTAAGATTGATATGTGTAATCTAATCGGAAGGCAAGATAGCCGAGGTTGTATTTCAAGCCTGCGCCAAGTGCCCAGCCTGCTTCTGCAAATTCCACGAAGAGTTGGTTGTAGCCTGCACGCACAAAGAGCATATCGCGCCAAGCGTATTCTGCACCGAGATTAGCGTGTGGCTGCATGTCGTTGGGATTGATTGCATCGAGCGCTAGCGTCAATCGATTGCTTGTGTTTTCAATCACTTCGGTTGCAATGCCAACTCTGAACACAAGCGGCAAGTTCCATGCATCGGTTGAGAGTTCAGCGGGAATGCCGTTGTTATCGCCGTTCAAGCCTGTGCCTGTTGAGGCGGTGATGAGCAAGGCGTTTCCGCGCACGCGCATTGTGCCGCCGAAGTTGTGCATGGTTGCTGCCAAACGAAATCGTCTCGAGACATCGAACAGCACGCCCAAGTCTATTGCAACCGTTTGCGCCGAAGATTGATACAGCGATTGCGAGATAAGTTTCGTTGTTATTCCGACTGAAAAACGGTCAGTGAGCGCGCGAGCATATGTGAGGTTGAACGAGAGGTCGGAGGTTGAGAAAAATTCGCCTGTGCCGTCGGGGTCTCGTTCAGTGGTGCGCTCAATCTCGCCTGATGTGAGCAAGGTTACCGAACCGCCAAAAGTGCCAATGTCGCCGAAGTTTGCAGTTGCACCTGCCCAAGCAATACGCGTGTCCACGAGCCAATTTGCGTGGATGAACGCCGTTTGAACGCGCTCATTTCTTGCTACTGCAGCAGGATTCCAATACAGCATTAAAGCGTCATTTTTCATTGCTGTGAATGCCCCGCCCATAGCCACTGCGCGCGCGCCAATGCCAATACCAAGAAACGGCGCACCCGTTGTGCCCACTTTGGACTGCGCCCACATGCTTGGGCAAAGTTCCAACAAGAGTGCTAAAAGAATTGCTGAATAAAGTTTTCTCATTGTCATTTAATCAAGACGAATTTTCCTGTTTTTGTACCAATGCCTGGCGCATCTACGTGGTAGAGGTATAAGCCGTAAGCAACATCGAGCCGCTCACGTGAGCGCAAATCCCAAGTTACATCGCCTTCAAGTGAGCCATCTTGTTTGAGTGTTTGGACTAAATCGCCACGAATCGTGTAAATGCGAATGGTTGCACCTTTTGGCACGTGGGTAAATCGGATGACTCTTTCGCCGCGTCCACGCGTTACGCCAAGTGGCAAGGGCTGTTCGTATTGGCTTCGTGCAATGTAAGGATTCGGCACAACCTTGATTTTATCGAGTGCGCTTCTGGCGCGGTCGTTATCAATGAAGGGTTCTCGGGTTTCAAAAATAAACTCATCGCCTTTTCGGAACGGCTTGTTGAAACGCACAATAAATTTGTCTCCAACTTGTGGCACAACACGATTTGCGCCTAAGCGCGGCGTAAAAGCAAAGGTCCAACTAAACACCGAGTCGGCTAAATCTTGACTCGGTCCGTATCGGCGCGGGGTTTGAAAGAACGGCAATCCGATTTCAATTGCGCCGGAGTTTTGCGTTGCAACCGTATCAAAGATGTTGGTTGAGCGTTTGGTCAAGAAAAATCGAACTGTATCGCGCGTAACCGCATTGCGAATGATGAAGTTAGTGGGTCGCCCGATGAAACTTTGAGAAATCGGAGTCGGCAAGCCTGATGTTCTGATGTAGCGCACCGTATCGCTTCGCCATGAGCCAAATGGTACAATCTCGATTTCATAATCGTCAGGGCGTAGCACAGTCGCAAACACGCCTAATGGATTTGTGAAATAGTTTCTACCCGCAGTGTCCGTTGCCAGCACAAAGGCATCGTAGCCGTTGATTTCTGGTCTTGTCCATTTGGTTTCAGCTCGATTGAGTTCGCCACGGAGTAGATTGCGAATGGTTAAATAGGTTCCGTTGAAAATGTTATCGTCGCCCAAGTACAGTTGCGGGTCGCGCGAGCTGTATGAACTTCGCTTGTTAAGTGGCCGGCGGTTGCGCTTGATGATAGTGTCAGGCGCATTGGGGTTTGTGATGTCAATAACCGAAAAGAACGATGTTGCCGCAAGTAACTCTTCTAAATCGTTCTCATCGATTAACCCGTTATCGTTGTTATCAATCGTGTCGGTGGCTGTATCGAAGAACTGAACTTTGTAGATTTTGTTCTTGACAGCCAGCGGGTCGACGATGGTGTATCGGACGCTTCCTGTTCCTGCTGTTCTTCCGATGGGTCGAAGCGTATCGCCTTGACTGGGGATTGTAAAACCGCCAACTTTCGGTTGTGGCGTAACGGCAACGACATTTGTTCCTAAAATGAAATTGCCTTGTCCGTCGGGTCTTGCGCTTGGCGTATTTTCTGCGGGATAAAGGCTGAGCGCAGTGTCGCCACGAGTGTAAGCCAAAACCGCATAGAAGTAGAGCCTTCCATTCACAACATTAGAGTCGGTGAAGGTGTGCTGCAAGCCAGAGTTATTGCCCAAGTAATAAGCAATGCCGCGTGATTGTTGCAGAAGTTCTCTCGTCGTGAGCGGGAAGTTTCCGAACACGTCGTTATCTAAATCGAATTGTGCGATGGCTTTGAACTGTTGGGCTTCTTCGCCGCGCGAGCCTGTAATAACAAGGGCGTCGGCAAAGTTCGGGTCAGTAGCTTTGATGATTTTGTAGCCTTCAAAATTTTTGACGCGCGGGTCATTAGTCCCAACCGGCAAGTTCAAGCGACGGCGGATAAATTCATCGCGATAGTCTTCGGCAACTGCGTCCCAATAAAGCGTTACTCTTTTGTCGTCAGTGTAGGCGCGAAGCGTTGGCGGCGTTGGCGGACGCGCAAAATTGTAATTCGCATCGTAAATGGCTTGCACGATGTTTTTTGTCTCGACAATCGATTGAGCATCTGTTCCGAACAGTAGCGCAATAGAAAAACGCTCCGTTTGTCCTGACGCCAACGGAAAATAACCTGTGCTGTAAAGGTAGTCTTGGTCAATGGTTTGGTTCAAGTCAGTGATGATGTCATAAGTGCCAGGTGTGGCTAATTGCGGAATGAGGTCAATAGTTTGTGGGCTGGCAATCGGTAATCCTTCATTCGGGCGAATGGCAAAGCCCGTCAAGCCAATTTGGTCCGATTCTTTCACATCAACTGCATCAGCGAACCCATCACCGTTGTTATCGAATCCTTCATCGCGTCGTTCATCAATCATCGGATAAAGCGTGCGCGTAATTACAAGCGGGTCATAACTGCCACTCCCTGCGGGAATACCTGTCGGGAAACGTTGCGCTAATGCAATGTAATTCACGAACGCTAATGCAGGTTGCTCTCGTGGAATCACAACACGCTGAACAAGGTCGTATTCAATTCGCCGACGCCCAACATGTTGCTTGTAATTTTCATCAATGATGCCGTTGAGATTATCATCAAATAAGTTGTTGGAAATTTCGGTCAGCACTGTGCCTGCGGCTCTCAACTCATAACGATTGCCTAATGAGACCACGACCGTGTCAGTATTCGGCATTCGAACAGCACGGCGCATGTATTTGACTAATCGCCGATTGTTGACCAGTGTGTCGCGTTTTTCAATGAGTATGAGCCAACTGCCGGGCACAATCACGCGGCGACACACAGTATCGTTTCCAACCACACTGAAATCATAATCGCCTGTGCCTAACTGTTTGTTGAAAATGGACGGCGTTTCGGTTGGCAGTGCGGTTTGTTGCCAATCACCATCGTTATCAATTCCATCAAAAGGATTACCGGGACTTTCCAAGAATGCGGCACCTGCAAAGCCGGGCGGATAAAAGTTCCGATTCCACGCGCCATAGACGGGCGGATTGTTCAGCGTGCTTTTGAAACTGTAAGTGATAGAATTGGCTTGGTCAAAAGCCGAAACGCCATCAATGCCGCCTGTGCCACCACCACCAATATCGGTTCCTACAACCGAACCGAAGAACACTTTGTCGTAGTCGTAAATTGAAATGTTCTTTACTTCATAGAGCCAGAATATCACATCTTGCGCAAGGAAGTTAGAAAATTGAAGCCCACGCATTCTTAAATCCAATCCAAGTCCGTAGCGATTGGGTTGAGACGGAAGTGGTTGGAAGTTGTAGCGCGAAAAATACTGTTTGTCTTTGCCGTCGGTTGCCGCAAAGTAACTTTCTTGGTCAGCGTTGGTTACGCCGGGTCCGAAGTAGCCGTTCCACACGGCGCGTCCTGTCGCAGGGTCAGTTGGAAAGTTCTCGTTGCCAGGCCACGATGCTGGCCATGAGTTTGGAATGTGGCTCATGGCGACGCTGTTTTGAAGCGGATTCCAAAAGCCTTCGTAGGGCGTGATGCCCCAAAATTCGCCCGTGCCTGATTTGCCGCCCGGTGCCTCGCCGAAGCGAACCGATGGGTGACTTGTTACATACCACTCTTGGTAGCGCAGTGCCATTGCGAGTGTGTCGCCTTTGAAAAATCTACCAACCGTATCGCGCAGCGCTACGCTTACATTTCGCCTATCACGCAACCGAAACCCTCTGACGCTATCGGCACCAACCGTGAAATTGATAAGCGTATCGCGCACGCCTTGAATGCCAATAATGATGTTGATGTCGGGCAAGTAGGTATTTTCTTCAACTGGCCATGAACCACGCGGCAGTTGTGTAAAGCCCGCAGGCTGACCAATAAACCCTGTGTTTGCAAAGGCTGTCTTGACGCGGTTTCCATTGTGCAATCCTACGCGCGTAAAGCGCACATCGTAGTTGGTGTTAATCAGTCCTGCCTCTTGTTGCGCGTAAAGTGCTTTGGTTGCAAAGAAAGTGAAGATCGCACAAAGAAGCGCATAATGGGTAAGATATGTTCTCGTGCATGCGTGTTGCATCGTCTTTAAGGTCTCGTCAATATGGTTTAGAAGTTAATTGACATTCCGAGTGTGATTCGGCGCGGCTCTGAAAAGAAGTCCGGTCTCACAAAAAAGTCGGGCAAAGAATTAAACGCTTGATTTTGTTCCGACGCGAAATAGCGATAGAGTTCGTAGGTTGCGCGCCCTGTGGTTGCAAATACTTGCAGTTCGTTAGCCGTGTCGAAGAGATTGAAGACTTGGGCGAAAATGGCGACATTTGTTCCTGCGATTTTAAGATTTCGCGTTGCGCGCAAGTCGACAGAGAAGGTTTGCGGACGCACACCACCGTTTTGAAACAGCCTTGCCAAACCTTGTGTCGGCGGTTGTGGAACCGTTGTCGGCGTGTAAGGAAATCCTGACCCATATCGCCCAATGACCGATAAATTCCAATCTTGGTCATCGTAAATGACTTCGGCGTTGAGCGTATGCGTTTGGTCCCAATCCAATCTTAACAGTTGTGTTTCAGGCTCGTTTCCGCCTGCGATAGCGGCAATCGCCGTGCGTGGGTCAGGTGCATTGCCTTGTGCCACTTGAAGCGTGTAGTTGATGTTAAAACTGATGCTCTGCGAGAGCCGCTTGCTAAGCGTTGCCACAATGCCGCGCACAAAAGCGTAATCGGTGTTATCAAATACGAAGTATTGTCCACCTGTAATGAGTTGGCGTGCAAACGCCGAGCCTGCAAGGTCGCGAATGTCGCGATAATATGCGCTCAATGTTAGCCCAATCGTCTCGCCAATTTGCTGTTGAATCCCAATTTCCCCTGTAATCGTGCGTTGCGGGCGAATGTCAGGGTTTCCAAACGGTGAGTTGATTCGACTGGTAATATCGGTTTCTCGAAACTTGAAGAGCGCATTTTCATAGAGCAAATTGAAGTTCGGAATTTGGAAAAACTGACCGTAGGAGAAATAAAACATACCGCGCTCGGTAATCGGAAACGAGACACCAACTCTCGGACTGAAGGCAAACTTTGCCGTTGCATTTTTGCGTCGATTGCTGAACCCATTGCGCGCTGCAAACACACTATCGTCATTGATTTTGAGAAATAAACTTGGGTCTAACGGGTCGCTCGGCACTTGGTCGCGCGAGTTGAAGTAATCGAAGCGAATCCCAAGATTGATGATGAAATTCTCGAACTCTATCTTGTCTTGAATGTAAGCGGCAAATTCAATCGGGTTGCGCGTGTAGCGGTCATGCCCGAATTCCGTTTCCGCATCAGGAATGTAAGGCTGGAAGCCGTCGCGAATTTCTCCCGTCCTGTCGCGAATTTCAATGAACTGAAACTTCAAATCGTGATACTTGAAGTCAATGCCAGTCTTAATCAAGTTGTGCTTGTTGACTTGGCTGGTCAGGTCAAGTCGAATTTGATTGGTGGTTGTGGTGCGGTCGACGCGTGAGTTCTTTGTTCCCGCCGTTACGAAATTTACACCACGTCTTACAGCACCTGGCACGCCTAAATCTTGATAGCGCGAGTCAAAGGGGTCTTCAAACGCATAGTTCTTGAAGCCTGTTCGAAAAAGCGAGTAACGCCCGTCTAAAAATGTGTTCGAACCGAGTGTATAAGTTACGCCGAGAATGTTGGTGAATCCACTTCGGAAATTTTGCAGTTCGCCGTCAGGATTGAGTTGCCATGCATGGTCGTAGCTTCTGAACTTTTCATCTTCGAAATTAAAACTGTAGAACGCCTTGAAGGTGCTTGATGGGCGAAAGGTCAGTTTGCCTTGAAGTCCATAGCGCCGATACTCATTGAGCGGAACAGAGGCATTATCGCCACTTCCAAAGTTTTCATATCGGTTGAAGGGTTGCTCTAACCCAAATTGATTGCTAACGCTGAACGGAATGAAAATGCGCGTGCCGTTTCGTCGGTCAATGATGGCTCTGCCGTTGGCATCGGTTGCGATAAAGACTTGGTTTCCGCGTTGGTCGACGATTGGCACAAGGATTCCTTGTTCATTAAGAAATGCACTAATTGCGTTGGGGTCATCAGGCGTGGTGAGCCGAAAGAGCCCTGCAATCGCCGGCGCATTGTAAGGATTTTGAGGATTGCCTTGTTGCAAGACATCATCAACGCGATACTGTCTTCTTCCAAACAAGTATCCTTCATTTCGGAAATATCGCCCTGCGATATAGAACGAGAGTTTATCGCGCATGAACGGAACAGGTCCGCTAAGCGAGGCTTGCATATTTGGCGTGGCTACTGGTGAGAAGTTGTTCATGTTGCGATAGAGGTTGCGCCGCCCTGTGAGATAATCGCCACCGTAGAGTTGAACTTGTCCTGAATACGTCTCGCCCCCTTCTTTGGTTACGATGTTCACAATGCCCGACATGGCTTGTCCGTATTCGGCGTTGAACGCGCCCGTAATCACTTGCACTTCTTGAATCGATTGTGGGTCGATGAAAGTTGAGCCACCTCTGCCTGCGTTGCCATCGAAGACATCAGTAACAGTTACACCATCGACTAAATATCCGACTTCGCCGAATCTGCCGCCACGAAAACTTCCGCCCACAATGCCTGATTGCAAGCGAATCACTTGGCTGACATCTTCAACCGGCAATTTTTGAATTTGCTCACCGCTCACCACTGCCGATGAAAAGGTTTGGTCTTTAACCACAATCGGACGCTCCGCACTCACAACCACTTCTTGTGTTTGAATCGATTGCGATGAAAGTTCAACATCAATGCGCGTGGTGAGGTCGACGCGAATCGTAACTTTCTCAATCGTTTTAGGTTGATAGCCGACGTAGGTTACGCGAAGTGAGTACTGTCCGGGCGGAATGTTGAGAATCGTGTATTCACCTTCGAAGTTGGTTTTTGCGCCGAGTTTTGTGCCTTGAAGCACAATGGTCGCACCGATGAGCGGCTCGCCAGTTTGTGCATCTTTGACGACACCCGTCAATTTTCCCGTCGTTCCAAAATAGGCTGACGCGCTAACCGTGTTGATAGAGAAAAGCAAGAATATGAAAAGGGCAACGTGTTTCATGTCTCAAAGTCAAGTTCCCGTTCAGGTAACATTGGAATGGTTAATTGCACGATTAAAAAATGTCAAGGCAAGTCGTTTAATCGTTTAAAGCAATGCGAATATAAAACCTTCTCGGTATTAAACAAATGTTAAATCAAATTCAGATTGTTTCTTCTTCGTGCTTCCAATAGGTGCTTAAATCGCTTTCCAGCGTTAAGCCTTCGCCAATCAAAACTGCATCAAATCCTGCTTGTTCTAAGGTGAGCAAATCGCTTTTGGTTTGAATGCCGCTTTCTGACACCGAGATAACTTCTTTGGGGATTTCTTTCTTGACGCGAAGCGATGTTTGAAGTGAGACGGAAAAATCACGCAAGTCGCGATTGTTCACGCCCACAATTTGCGCATCGTATTTCATTGCTCGCTCCAACTCCCACTCATCATGAACTTCAGTCAAAATATGCAAGCCGAGTTCTTTTCCGAGTTGAAGGAACGCTTGAAGTTTTGCGTTATCAAGTGCGGCGACAATCAGGAGCATGGCATCTGCGCCTATCAGCCGAGTTTCCAATATCTGCGTTTCATCAATGATGAAATCTTTGCGCAACACGGGCAGTTCAAAGCGTGAGCGCACTTGTTCGAGATAGGCGATTTTTCCTTGAAAAAATTTTTCATCGGTCAGCACGGAAAACGCCGACGCGCCGAGTGTGATGTAAGTTTCGGCTCTTTCAATGGGGTCAAACTTTTCTACGATAACGCCGCGCGAGGGCGAGGCTTTTTTGAGTTCCGCAATGAGTTTCAGCCGCTCGTCTTCGCGCTGAAGAGCTTTTGTGAAATTGCGCGTCGGCAAAAGGTATTTGCGCTCTTGCTCGAAGATTCGCGCCACGCCACGCAATTTGAGCGCAGTGACTTCGCTCCGCTTCTCATCAAGAATTTTATCAAGGTAGGTCATTTGAGCAATGATTTTGGCAGGTCTTCAAATTTTTTGATGCGATAAAGATTGTTCGCGACTGTTGGAACATCTTTGAACGGAAACGTGATGCACATTTCGCCATCGGTCATGCGTGCGAGTTCTCTTCCTGATAAATCGCCGGGCGAAAAAATTGGCTTTTGCGCCAAATACGGATGCGGCACGACAAGCGCACAGAGCGAGAGTCCCGCAAGCCCTTGCACCAATTCGCCCGATTCAAAACTGTATGCATGACACAGCCACTCCAACTGCCGCGCATTGCAAAAGAACATCACCACATCAGGAGTTTCCACTTGTTCCAACCGCCCCATCACAGTGGCTTCAAATCGCTTTTCTTTCTTGAAACTAAACGGCACGCTTTCTTGGCACTTCGTTGCCGATTCACGCGAGTAATAAATTTTGCCTTCACCGATGAGCATATTCCAACCGTGTTCAACGAGTTTCGGTGGCAAGTCTTTTTGCCCCATGCCCGTGTAGCTTGTGCCGCCCGCGCAAATATGGTCGTCAGGCACCGTGTAGAAGGGTTGCGAATAGTTCGAGACTTCTTTCCACATACCGCAATAAATGCCTTTGCCTTGATAGCGCACGGCATAAGGCGGAACATCGGCAAGTGTTGGACAAAATTTCAACGCCACGAAATCGCGCTCAATGCCCGTAAAGGCACGGATTTTTTCGGCTAACTCGGCTTGATAGGCTAAACTCATTTGAGGAACAACATTTTTTTGGTTGCTGAAAACTCCCCTGCTTGCAAGCGATAAAAATACACCCCCGATGCTAATCCGAATGCTGACGCTTGAAGCGTGTAGCGGTGCGTTCCCGCAGGCTGTTTCGCATTGACTAAGGTTGCTACTTTTCGTCCCAACACATCAAAGAGTTCCAACTTTACATCGCTGGCTACGGGTAGTTGGTAAGTTAGCACGGTTGTTGGATTAAAAGGATTGGGATAATTCTGCTCCAATGAAAAGGTTGATGGTGGCTTTGTGCCTGTGTGCGTTGCGCTGGTGGTTGAGCCGCCTGAAAGGCACCAAATTCTGCCATCGCGTGAAGTAACGACAAACTCGACCGTGCCGTCGCCTGTAATGTCATCAAGCACGCTTACTTGTTCTGCGGCAGTGCTGTTTGCGCCTGTGCCTGTGTTGAAGGTGAATCGCAACGCACCCGTTGTTGCATCATAAATCAGCACGCGATTATCGAGCGTTGCAAATGCCACCGCCGAACTTGTGCCGGTCAGACTTAGATTTCCTTTTCGCAGTTCAGCCGCGCCAAGCGTGATACTTCCTAATGGCACTTCCCAAATCGTTGCGCCTGTCAGTGCATCAACCACAAATGCGCTGTATCGCCCTGCGCCAATCGCTTCGGGAAAGCCGTTGTTATTGACATCGAGAATGGTTTTCACATCGGTATAAAAGCCGTTGCCCGTTGCGCCTGTCCACAAGAGTTGTCCGGTTTGTGCATCAATGGCTTTGAGCGAGACGCTTGCAAAGGTTGAAGTGCCTTCGGCGAGCAGGACGGTTTCGCTGTTAGGTGCAGTCGCAAACTTTGCCATTTCCCAAACTGGTCGGTTGTTGTTGTAAGTCCAACGAATTGCGCCCGTGCTATCGAAGCCGTGAATGAAATTGTTGATGTCGGATTGTGAATTCGTTGCGACCACGCCGCCGAGCCAAGTTGCAATCACGCCATCGACATGGCGATTGAGCGGCAGTTGCCAAAGCACTTGTCCTGTTCGACCGTTGAGGCAATAGAGCGAGCGTCTGCCTTGTGTGCCTGATGCGTTTGAGGCTGACGATGTTGCTAAAATATCGACCGTGCCGTCGCCATTGAAGTCGCGGCTGGCATCAATGCCGTTGATGTCGCCGAGTGCGAAGTTGAGGCTATCGAAGAGTTCCCATTGCCAAATGAGTCGTCCGTCTTTGCCTGAAAGTGCGTAGACTTCTTCGTTTCCGCCGCCGCACCCAATCACCACATCGGCAATGCCGTCGCTGTTTAGGTCGCGAGCAATTTGCAATGCGCCAACACGGTCGACCGAGCCTGAATTGTTGTTGTTCGTACCTGTGTTAAATCGCCAAAAAATATCCATGCTATCCGAGCCGTTGCCATTGATACAAAGCGTCCAATAGTTTTCAGTGGCTAAGACAATATCATCAACGCCATCACCATTAACATCAGGAATTGGCTTCATTGAAACAGGGGAAAAATCTTGAAAACTTGTTGTGGGGTTATTCGGCACACGCCCTTGCCAAAAGATTGCGCCGAGTTCGCGATTAACGCTAACGCCTTCGCCGCGCAATGCCAAGCGTTGCACTGCGCCGTTATCGGCATCAGAAAGCAGATAAAGCGTATCGCTCACAATGCCCGTTACGGAAGGCACTCTGAACCAAACGCGCACGTCCGTTGCACTTTGGGGTGCAAGCCGCACAGGAATGGCGTTGAGGTTGAGGCTATCGACATAAAAAAATTCGCTCTTGGTCGTTAAGCCTTGAAGCGTGAGCGTATCTATGCCGCGATTTTCAATCGTGAAAGTGTAACTGCATCGCGCGTTGTGTCGGCGTTGTCCGAAGTCGTATGCCGTTGCGCTAAGGTGCAAGAACTTTCCGCTATAAACCCCTTTACCTGAAAGCGTGAGGCGTTTTTGCGGTTCGGTGGGGTCGTTGGAGTTGATGAAAAATACCGCTTCTTGATTGCCGAATTGTTGTGGCTGAAAGTAAGCGAAATACGTTTTGCTTGTGTTTGGAGCAAGCGAATCTACGCCGACGGAGAGACTGAAATCGCTTGTGCCGACGGTGCTAAATCCGTTCAAGCGCAGGGTGGCAGAGCCGATGTTGCTGATGGTAAAGGCGATAGAATCGCGGCGATTTAAGACCACATTACCGAAGTTGATGGCGTTGGTAGAGGTTGCAATTTTAGGCGTGCCGCCGCCATCGATTCGGAAGCGATACAGCACACGAAAGCGATTAACATTGCCGCCCACGCGATAGGCGATTCCCCACAAGTGCCTGCCGTCCCAATACAAGCCGCGCGGGTCTTGGTCGTTATCGGGGTCAGGCATTGGGAAACTGAACAGCGTATCTTTGGTAGGCGAGTTGAGATTCACAGCGTAGACGCGCTCCGGCTGATTGTTGTGAAAATTATCGCCGACATAAAAGAGCGTATCGCCTTTGACAGCAATGCCTTGAACTTGTCCGTTGTAGAGCGGCACGGTATCGAGCAAGGTGTTGTTGATTAAATCCCACTTGTAAGCGTAGGCAAACGGATAACTGCCACCGCCGCTTGATGGAATGTTGTCAGGCTCATAGACGGCAAACCAGAGATGCCCATTTCGGTCGAGGGCAATATCGCCGATGCCGCCGGGTCGCATTGGCGGACCGTTGTTGTCGCCAATCACAAACGGGAATTGAACCGAATCTACTACTTGCCCTTGTCGCGTGAAGCGATAGAGCCTTGCGCCTGCAAGTCGGTAATCTTGTGCCACAAGGAAGTGCGTGCCGTCAAACTCCAAGCCGTGATTGAAGTTGTAAAAGTTTGGCAAATCAATTCTGCCGAGTGTGTCGCCGCGCACGGTGATTCGGATAATATCGCCGAAGTTATCATCGCCCAAAAAAAGCGTATCGCCAACGCGCGTGATGCCCCAGATGAAGTTCCACGCATTTGAATTTGGAAGCGAAATCACGGTGTCAATCGTTTGCGCTGAAACGCTTTGAAGGGAGAGTGCAAGCAAAAGGGCTGTAAAAATTTTGTTCATAGTAAATCTGTTTTGTTGGTGATTGTGGGAAGTTAAAGAGACGCGGAAAAGTTTGAGAATTTTTTTGCAAAAGTTTTCTGAAATGCTATTTTTACACCCTTGTTTTTTGAACGGCGTGATTTGCGTTGTGGATTGATTGCACACTATACATTTTGCGCAAGGTCTTAACAGTGTGATTTCCGAAAAATTATTAAGTTCGGGCAAGTCCTATACAGCGTCCAGTAACTCAACCATGTCAGGTCCGGAAGGAAGCAGCATCCAGTTACCTCGGACGTGTGATATAGTTCGCTTGCCCTTTTTTATTTGCAATCCTTTTTAACACATAAACGGCAGACTGAACATGTCAGACCAAAAGACTTTTAGCAAAGCGGATTTTTTGAAAGAGACAATTGAGCATATTGACATCAAGCGGTATGATGTTGTGTCGATGGTTTCGGCGATGGAGAAAATGGCATTTCAAGCACGCAATCTCAATCGTGCAGCTAGGATTTACGATATGATGCTGGCGGATAAGGAGTGCGCAATTATCCTGACGCTTGCTGGCTCACTTATCAGCGCTGGCTTGAAGCAAATCATTGTGGATATGGTTGAGCATAACATGGTGGATGTAATTGTCTCTACTGGTGCGAACATGGTTGACCAAGACTTTTTCGAGGCACTGGGTTTCAAGCACTATATCGGTACGCCCTTTGTTGATGATGCCGTTTTGCGAGAACTTCATATTGACCGCATTTATGACACTTACATTGATGAAGACGAGTTGCGAGTGTGCGATGAGACCACGGCAAGAATTTTCGGTTCACTTCCGCCGAAGCCTTATTCTTCACGCGAGTTGATGATTGAATTTGGAAAGTTTCTTGAGCAACATCACCCCACTGCGAATTCTATCATTCTTTCGGCTTATCGCAAGGGTGTGCCGATTTTTATCCCTGCACTTAGCGATTGCTCAGCGGGCTTTGGCATTGTGCATCATCAGTGGAACAATCCCGATTCGCACATCTCGTTTGATTCAGGCAAAGACTTTTTGGAACTGACGCGCATCAAGATTGAAAATCCGACAACGGGCATTTTCATGATTGGCGGGGGCGTTCCGAAAAATTTCACGCAAGATATTGTGGTAGCGGCGGAAGTCTTGGGCTACGAAGATGTTTCTATGCACAAATATGCGATTCAACTTACGGTTGCTGACGAGCGCGATGGTGGGCTTTCAGGCTCAACGCTCAAAGAAGCTAGCTCATGGGGCAAAGTTGACACAGCCTTCGAGCAAATGGTCTTCGGCGAAGCAACGGTTACCTTCCCGCTTGTCGCCGGCTACGCTTACCATAAAGGCACTTGGAGAAATCGTGCGGCGAAAAACTTCAACGCCATGCTTGCAACCAAACACACGGTCGCGTCAACTTAACTGGCCAGTTGCATGGTGAAGGCTCTTGTTCATTGGGATTGTTATTTTTTTCAACCTTTAACTCTTTAACGACGATGCAATTTTTCATTGACACGGCGAATTTAGACGAGATTCGCGAGGCGCAAAGTCTCGGCATCTTAGATGGGGTTACGACCAACCCGACCCTTATTGCCAAAGAAGTAAAACCGCTCACCTATGAAGCGTTTCGTGAGCACATCAAAAAAATTTGCGAGATTGTGCACGGTCCTGTCAGTGCCGAGGTAACCACGCTCAAAGCCAACGAGATGATTGTTGAAGGCGAGTCGCTTGCCGATATTCACGAGAATGTCGTCGTTAAATGCCCGCTAACCGTCGAGGGCATCAAGGCAATTAAAGCCCTTTCCTCCAAAGGCATTCGCACCAATGCGACGTTGGTCTTCTCGCCCAACCAAGCTTTGCTTGCCGCAAAAGCTGGGGCAACCTATGTCAGTCCGTTCATCGGTCGATTGGATGATGTTTCCACTGACGGTATGCTATTGATTGAGCAAATCGTTACCATTTTCCGCAACTTTGAAATTCCAACGCAAGTGTTGGCGGCCAGCATCCGTCATCCCGTTCATGTCGTTGAAGCCGCCTTGTTAGGTGCTGATGTAGCCACGATTCCGTTCAAAGTCATCGAGCAACTGGTCAAGCATCCACTTACCGACATCGGCTTGCAAAAGTTTATGGAAGACGCCAAAGCCTTGCGCGAAAAAGTTGCCAAAGTGTAATTCAGTTCAGAGTAGGGGTGTTTCTCATCACAACATAGCTGCAACTACCATGAAATCTTATGAAGAACTCAAAGCGATGGTCGCTTCGTTTGAAGACGACTTTCGCAAGTTTTACGAAAAAGGGAACAAGGCTGCGGGCACACGTGTGCGCAAGCACATGGCAGAGTTGAAGCGTAAAGCCCAAGCCATTCGCCTCGAAGTTCAATCCATAAGACGGAAAACCGAAAAGCCGATGGACGAGTGATTTGATTTGGCTACCGATGTCAAAAGGCTACTGCGCAGGTAGCCTTTTTCATTCGAATTTGTGGAAATGCCGCTCTATGTCCACAGTCTCATCAGCCTTGAATGTGATGCCTTCATCGAGCAAGAGTTGCTTCATTAGGTTCGGATGCCCGAAACGATGTTTGCCTGTCAGCGCTCCGAAACGATTGACGACGCGATGCGCCGGTACATCAGTTCCAATGCATTGACTTAGCGCATAGCCGACCATTCGCGCTGAAAGCTTGGTGCCCAACACCCTTGCGATTTCACCGTAAGTCGATACCTTGCCCGCTGGGATTTGGCGGACCAGTGCGTAGACCTTTGCGTAAAAATTGCTTTCTTTCGTTTTTGCCATTTTTTGAGCTACAACACGCTTTCGGGTTTCAGCAATCCGAGCCGTTCGATTTCTGCATCTAACTTTGCTTTTGTCGCAGGCATTGCTTCAACCATAGGTAAGCGATAGACTTCTTCAATCAAGCCCATTTTGGACATTACATATTTGACGGGAATCGGATTGGATTCAAGAAAATTCATCAGGAAGAGATTGATATAGCGGTGATGAATCTGCTGGGCCTCAGCAAGATTACCTGCGAAGATCGCTTCCACGAGCGATTTAACGGCTCTTGGCACTTCATTGGCGGCAACGGAAATGACGCCATCCGCACCCATGGCCATCATTGCCAGTGTGAGCGGGTCATCGCCAGAAAGCACGGCCAGGTGTTCTGGTCGATTACGCAAGAGTTCCATGATTTGCACCATGTTGCCAGACGCTTCTTTAACCGCAATGATGTTCGGTGCATCAGTGGCCAGTCGGAGCATGGTTTCAACATTCACATTGCTACTGGTGCGCGTCGGCACATTGTAGAGAATGACAGGCACAGAGACAGCTTCGGCAATTGCGCGAAAATGGCGGTAAAAGCCTTCCTGCGTGGGTTTGTTGTAATAAGGTGCAACCGAAAGAATCGCTTCTGCACCTGCTTTTTCAGCGGCTCTAGCCAGTTGAACCGCCTGAAGCGTTGTGTTGCTCCCTGCACCAGCCATTACCCGAATTCTTCCATTTGCTTCTTCCTTTACAATTTCAATGATACGGCGCTGTTCATCGGCTGATAGCGCTGGCGCTTCGCCCGTTGTGCCACAAGGTATGATTATGTCGGTTCCGCCTTCAATATGAAACTGCACCAAGCGCCGCAAGGCCATTTCGTCAATAGATTCATCGCGCCTGAACGGCGTTACCAGCGCAACGGCAGAACCCGAAATTGTGCGTTTTTTCATGTTCGGAAATCAACAGTTTGTTGTTAAAGGTTGATGAGAATTTAAGGTTTGAGTGCGATTTCGACCTCAATTTTGTGAAACCTTATGCGATTTTTCACGATGGAACACATGAGAGGCTCATTTACATAAAACAGACAGGGAGGGCGAACGATGTGGGGCGTTTGGATTCTTTTCGGGGTTATTGGTCTACTGCGCATTGTTGCCTTTTTGATTGAAGAGGCACGGCAAAAACGATACGGCATTCAATCACCGATTGAACGGCATCTTTCGGCTCTTGATTTTCATCAACCGCTGAAAAAGGCCGTTTGAATCAGCCTATTCTCAATAGGGTATTCGTCAGACCTGCAACAATTTTTTAATGCGTTCTCAAGCGGTATTTTTTTTAACTTTCTTTTCAAAACTCATAACAGATGAATTCGAATCCGCAAGAACGCACGACAACACAACTGACGCGCACGAGCACTTCTGACGACTTACTCAAAGAGCAATCTTCGCTGCCGACTCAACGAGCAGATGCCCCTGTTGTGCTCGAAATTAAGCGAGTAAATTTTTTTTATGGACAAAGTCAGGCACTTTACGACATCAATCTTGATGTCCGAAAAGGTGAAGTCGTGGCGCTTATTGGTCCATCAGGTTGTGGCAAATCTACCTTGCTTAAAGCCCTCAACCGCATCCATGAAGTCTCCAACACCGTGCGCCTTGAAGGCGAAATTTTGCTCGAGGGCGAAAACATCTACAGTGCCTCAATGGATGTTACCTTGCTTCGTCGCCGTGTTGGTATGGTGTTTCAGAAGCCTAACCCGTTCCCCAAATCAATTTATGAAAACATTGCATATGGCATGAAGATTATTGGCGGCTTTACCAAAGCGCAAATCCACGACACTGTGGAGCGATGTTTGAAACAAGCGGCCCTGTGGGATGAGGTCAAAGATCGATTACACGATAATGCACTTGGCTTATCGGGTGGACAGCAACAGCGGCTTTGCATTGCACGCGCTCTTGCCACCGAACCTGAAGTGATTTTGATGGATGAACCTTGCTCCGCCTTAGACCCGATTTCTACGCAAAAAATTGAGAACCTTATCGAAGAACTCAAATCGCGCTACACCATTATCATTGTTACGCACAACATGCAACAGGCGGCGCGCATCAGCAACCGAACTGCCTTCATGATGCAGGGTCGACTGATTGAATATGATGAGACTAGTGTTATCTTTACCAAACCGACTCAAAAGCTCACAGAAGATTACATCACAGGGCGTTTCGGCTAATGTTCTTAACGGGCTACTTTCTCTAATGCACAAAATTTTTGAACAATCTCTGAACGAACTTCGGAACATCATGAAGCAACTTGCCGCACAAACTCAAGAGTGCGTCATTGATGCGATTGAATCCCTCAAAAAACGTGACGTTGCGCTCGCCCAAAGCGTCATTAAACGAGAAGAGCAAGTCGACCGTATGGACCTCAACGCTGACACGCTTGCTTCCACGATTTTAGCCCGACAACAACCTGTTGCCAGCGACCTTCGCTTTATTGTTGGCGCAATGAAAATCGCTCACGACCTTGAACGCATCAGCGACCATGCTGTCAACATTGCCGAATCGGCTATGACGCTTTCTACTGTTTCATCCATTCCAGAATCCGACAATCTTTTCTACATGGCGGCACTTGTTCAAGATATGCTTCTTGCCGCAATCGAGTGTTTTGAAGAACACAACACCATCACCGCACGCGGCATCATCAACTCCGACACCGAAGTCGATGAATACAACAAAATCATCACGCAAAATTTGATTGAAGGCATGTCAGCACAAAAAGTCGAGGTCAGAGTTGGCATGGACGTGGTCAGAATCTGCAAAAATTTAGAACGCATTGCCGACCTTTCTGTCAACATTGCTGAAGATGTAATTTATATCTACGACGGTAAGTTTATTCGCCATAGTTTTTGAGGCCTTCCACATCCATGAAAAAGCCGATTGGTGCGCTGTGCGTTATCACGGATGTCTCCATTCAATCTCGATACTCGCATCTTGAACTGTGCGAACTTGCAATTCGTGGTGGTGCGCGCGTCATTCAACTGCGCGATAAAACGGCTTCTGACCGTGAACTTTATGCGCTTGCCGTCGCCATGCAACTTATCTGCACGGGCTTGGGTGCCACCTTTATCATCAATGACCGTGTCGATATTGCTCTTGCGGCCAACACCGACGGCGTGCATTTAGGTCAAACCGACCTGCCGATTCCAGTTGCACGAACAATCTTAGGTAACGATAAACTCATCGGTGGCACTGCCTCAACACTTGAAGAGGCCTTGCAAGTCGAGCGCAACGGCGCCGATTACATCGGCTTCGGTCATATTTTTCCTACAACCACCAAACTCAAAAGCACACCTCCCAAAGGCATAGATAGCCTGCGCGAAGTGATGGCTTCTGTAAAAATCCCCGTCATGGCCATCGGCGGCATCAATCATACCAACATCGAAGCCGTTGCACGCACAGGCGTTGCCAGCATCGCCGTCGTTTCTGCAGTTTGTGCTTCAGAAAATCCAATGCTGGCGGCCCGTAAGCTCTCACACATCATATCGGCTATCCGTTCACACGCACATCACTAAACCTAAATGAAATTTGCTTAACTTGACTTTGCGTAACTTTTCATGCCAGTTTTATGAGACCTTTTAACCAACATTAATTTGAGAAGCATATGCCTGCGAATGTTCGTTCTAAATCAAAATCTTCGGGGTCGAAGAAAGCCGCATCGTCCAAGTCGTATTCGTCAAATGGGAAAACTTCAAGGTCTGCAAAACCGCGCTATCTCTATTTTTTTGGCAATGGCAAAGCCGATGGCACTGCTCAAATGAAAGACCTGCTTGGCGGCAAGGGTGCCAACCTTGCGGAAATGACCAATCTGGGGTTGCCTGTTCCGCCTGGCTTCACGATTACCACCGAAGTTTGCACCTACTACTACGCTAACAATCGCACCTACCCGAAAAATCTCTTTGAGAAAGAGATTCCCGCCATGATGGCCAGGCTTGAAAAGGCCGTTGGAAAGAAATTTGGCGATCCAAAGAACCCACTTCTTGTTTCGGTGCGTTCAGGTGCACGTGCCTCAATGCCTGGCATGATGGATACGATTCTCAATCTTGGCTTGAACGATGAAACCGTTGAGGGGCTTGCCAAACTTACAAACAACCTGCGTTTTGCGTGGGATTGCTATCGGCGATTCACCCAAATGTATGGCAATGTTGTGCTTGGCTTGAAGCCAACCAACACAACCGACCTTGACCCTTTTGAAGCTATTATTGAAGCCAAAAAACATCAACGCGGCATTCGGCACGATACGGAACTGACGGCTGATGATTTGAAAGACCTTGTCAGTCAGTTTAAGCGTACCATCAAAGAACGCACAGGTAAAGACTTTCCGACTGAACCCTTTGAGCAACTGCGCGGTGCCATCAGCGCTGTGTTCGAGAGTTGGAACAATGAGCGCGCGATTGTCTATCGCCGCCTGAACAACATTCCGCACGATTGGGGAACGGCGTGCAACATTCAAGCGATGGCGTTTGGAAACATGGGCGAAAATAGCGGCACTGGTGTTGCCTTCACACGCGACCCTGCCACAGGCGAAAATGTGCTCTACGGCGAATACTTAATGAACGCACAGGGCGAAGATGTGGTCGCTGGCATTCGCACACCGCTCAAAATTTCTGAACTGCAAAAACAAAGCCCTGGCATCTACGCGCAACTTGAAAAAGTCCGCAAGACGCTCGAAAAGCACTTCCGCGATATGATGGATATCGAGTTTACGATTGAAAACGGTAAGCTCTACATACTTCAATGTCGCGTCGGGAAGCGCACAGGGTTTGCGGCGATTAAAATTGCATTGGACATGAAAGATGAGCGGCTTATCTCCGAAAAAGAAGCGCTCTTGCGCATTGAGCCTGAACAGCTCAATCAACTCTTGCGCCCTGTGTTTGATTCTGCAGAAAAGAAAGCGGCGATTGACAAAGGGCGATTGATGGCGAAGGGCTTGAATGCCGGACCTGGTGCCGCGTCAGGTAAAGTGTATTTCAGCGCCTCCAGTGCTGAAGCCGCCGCACAGCGCGGTGAACGCGTGATTCTGGTGCGCTTGGAAACTTCGCCCGAAGATATTCGCGGCATGCAAGCCGCTGAAGGCATCTTAACCGCACGTGGCGGCATGACCTCACATGCGGCTCTCGTGGCCCGACAAATGGGCAAAGTCTGCGTCGCTGGCTGTGGCGACTTGGAAATCCACTACGACCAAAGTGCCATGACCATTCGTGGCAAAAATTTCCGCATCAAAGAGGGCGACTACATCTCGATTGATGGCTCAACGGGCGAAGTCTTCGAAGGCGAAATCAAAACTAAAGATTCCGAAGTCTTGCAAGTCCTGATTAAAAAAACATTGAAGCCTGAACAATCGACAATTTATCAGATGTATGCGCGCGTGATGGAGTGGGCAGATAAGTATCGGAAGTTAAAAATTCGTACCAATGCTGACCAGCCCGACCAAGCCCAAATCGCTAGAGTCTTCGGCGCAGAAGGCATTGGGCTTTGCCGAAGCGAACACATGTTTTTCATTGAAACCCGCATTGACCACATGCGGCAGATGATTTTAGCCCATTCCGAAGAGGAACGCCGTGCCGCGCTCAAAGAACTCCTGCCCTATCAGCGCGTTGATTATTACAACATCTTCAAAGCGATGAACGGCTACCCAGTCACCATTCGCTTGCTCGACCCGCCGCTCCATGAGTTCTTGCCGAAAGAGGAACGCATACAACATCAACTTGCCGACAAACTGCACAAGACTTTCGAAGAAGTCCATGAGCGCGTCTTGGCATTGGAAGAAATGAACCCCATGCTTGGCTTTCGCGGTTGCCGCTTAGGCATTCTGTATCCTGAAATCACCGAAATGCAAGTGCGTGCGATTATGGAAGCGGCCTGCAATGCCGATAAAGACGGCATAAAAGTGTTGCCTGAAATTATGATTCCCTTAGTGGCTGATGTGAAAGAACTGCGGCATCAAGTAGAGATTGTGCATACAGTATCGGAAGCGGTGTTTGCGGAAAAAGGACGGCGTGTGGATTACTTGGTTGGAACGATGATTGAAGTGCCGCGTGCCGCATTGCTTTCCAGTGAAATTGCCTCCGTTGCGGATTTTTACAGTTTCGGCACCAACGACCTAACGCAAATGACATTTGGACTTTCGCGCGACGATTCCAGCCGCTTTCTGCCTGCATACCTTGAAAAAGACATCTACCCACGCGACCCTTTCGAGGCAATTGACCAACCGGGAGTTGGCAAACTTATGAAAATGGCCTGCGAAGATGGGCGTAAGGTGAACCCGAAACTCAAACTTGGCATCTGCGGCGAACACGGCGGCGAACCCAGTAGCGTTGAGTTTTGCCATCGCCTTGGCTTTGATTATGTCTCGTGCAGTCCGTTCCGTGTACCAATTGCTCGTTTAGCCGCAGCGCGTGCCGCCTTGAAATCGTAAGAATGCAAAGCCTGAACTTCAGCAAGTTGCAACGAAGCATGGGCTTTCTGTTTCTACTCTCTGCGTGTGTCGCCTCATAGCCTGTCGCCAAAGTGTGTGGGCGTTACATAGTCAGATTCAAAGCGGACACCGAAGTGGTAGCCATAGGCTCTTACGTGAGGAATTTCTTGTGCAAGGTCTTCAACATCTTCCAAATCGGTATGGACAGGGTCTTTGGACACAGTGGTATCGTGCAAGAAGAGTTCGGTATCGGCAAACCATTTCGAGGAGGCAATGTCGTATTGCTCTTTGGTGAGAGAGCCGTTTTGTAAGCGCGCCTTGATGAGTTCTTTGGAGTAAAGCACATCGCCTGAAATTGCAATACAACGACCGTTGTAGTTGAACTTCAATCCAATGGTTGGAACAGGATGGTAGTTTTCGCGAATTTGAATATCGCACCCGAAGTAGTTTTGGAACACTTCACGGTTGCTTAAATCGGAGTAGTCGATGTATTGCATGAGGTCACCAAAGATGGGAGAGAAAATTTCTTTGAGTTGGTCTAAAACAGGGTTGATGCTCAACAGTCGCAATTTTTCTTTGCGTTCAATTTTGCGTTGCAGGAGCGCACTGAATCCCTCAATGTGGTCTTCGTGGCAATGTGTGATGATGTATTCAGTTACCTCGTCGGGGTTGATTTGGAGTTTGAAGGCTTTTTCGTAGAAGCGTGCAGGTGGGTCAATCCACATTAGGCGGTTGCCATACTGCACGATAAAGTTGCTGGTTACCCCTGGTCTGGTGCCAATGCCGTTTCCGCCGACAATGATGCTTAACTCGTCTTCTTCACTTGGCAAAGGCTCAATTTGAGAGAGAATCATATCGACATAGAGTGCAGCGGCGTCTTTGCCTGCGCTTATTGGATAGATGGCGGAATCATAGATTAGTTTTCCATGATCATAAATTTTCACTTCTTTTGGATTGGACACATCCAGTTTGACCTTGCCCATTTCAACTTCGTTATTGGAGGGGCACCATTCGAAGACTTCATCAACCCATCGGCGTGAGACAAACTTTGCTTGCCGCTGTCCGTTTTCGTCATGCACAAAATCGCCATTCATCGTCAGTTCTAATCGTCGGTAAAGTGCTTTGAGGAATGGCTCTTGACCAATAAACTTAACTCTATGCGGGCGTTGAAAATCAATAAAGCGCGCTGTCCATAGCTCGAATTCAAACCCTGTGAGCGAATCGCCCAGTTGCGTTACAACTGGTTCGGTAATCACAGCGGCAACAGGTAATTTTTTGAGGTAGGGAAAGTAACTCTTAAAGAGCTCGGGCACGGCATTGACCTGAATCAAGCCTTCCGACGTTTCCACAAGGTATGCGCATAGTGAAAGGTCAGGACCACTTATGCGGTAAATACCATTCTCAAAGACATAGAGATTGTAGTCTACCCGCTTTGGCTGTTTCGTGATAATAGAGGTCATTCAGTGCTCCTCTCTGGCATATTTTAAGTTTTACTCACACTCTTTGTGGGCGATGGAGCGTTCATTCGATAGTTGCGCACATAGTTCATGTAGTTTTGTGGTGATGTTATGATGGCCATGCGTTCATCATCTGAAATTGGACGAATTACTTTGGCGGGAACACCAGCAACCATCATGCCTGATGGCACAGTGAAACCCTGTCGGATTAGTGCGCCTGCTGCAACGTAAGCGTATGGCTCAACTATGCAGTGGTCAAGCAAAATGGCTCCCATGCCAATCAAAACAAAATCGTGGACTGTGCAAGCATGAAGCACTGCATTGTGCCCAATTGTTACATCATTGCCAATCGTCAGTGGCCCTGTGTCATGCGTTACATGAAGTGTTGCATTATCCTGAACATTGGTGCGCTCTCCAATACGAATCGGGCATACATCGCCTCGCACAACCGCATTGAACCAAATACTACTATCCGCCCCGATAACCACATCCCCAACAATTACCGACCCTTCACACAGAAATACACTTTCGTGGATTCGCGGATAGATACCACGATACGGCAGAATTCTAGACATTGGACGAACTGGAAATTTAACTTTTGTAGATGAGTCAAGTTGTGACTTTTATCACACCCGCAAAGTGCAACACCCCAGCAGTCCACATTGTCTTTTTGTTAGTGTTAAAATAAGTCTTTCTTTTAATTCCAAAAAACACAATAAGCCGAAAAGCGTTGGCGACCGTTTCAAGAGTATAGTCCAAGTCAATGAAGACCTGCGACTTATCTTTTTTGTTTCGTATTTTTTCAAATCATCGAGTTGCCTTATGAAAGAGATTCTGCTTATTGACGACGATTGCTCGCTTGCAAAGCTTTTGGAAGCTTATTTCCAAAAATTTGGATTTCACCTTACGCATGCGGCAAAGCCAAGCGCGGCCATGCAACACCTTTCGGAACGCGCTTTTGATGCGATTATTTTGGATGTGATGCTTCCTGAGCAAGACGGTTTTCAGGTTACACAGGAGATTCGCAACATTACTGATACACCTATCCTTATGCTTACGGCACGCGGCGATGTGCATGACCGGATTACTGGTTTAGAGATGGGCGCAGATGATTACTTGCCCAAGCCTTTCGAGCCGCGCGAGTTGGTTGCTCGCCTACATAGCCTTATGCGTCGTAGCGCGCCGACTGGCATAGCACACATTTACAAAAGTGGTGCATTAGTGCTCGATGAGAAAACCTTTTCGGCTACGCTTTATAATCAACCGCTCGAGCTGACTTCTACCGAATTTGAACTTCTGCTTCTTTTTGTCAAGAACGAAGGCAAGACGCTCTCGCGCGAATTCATTATGCAACACACCAAAGGCATTCACTGGGAATCTCACGACCGCACGATTGATGTGATGGTGAGCAAACTGCGCGCCAAGTTGCATGACGACGCCAAAAATCCGAAATATCTGAAAACGATTTGGGGGCGCGGCTACGCTTTCGTTGGTTACTACGACTCTTAATTTTAGCCGACATCGACAAGTCCAAAGCGCTCATGATAGTGAGCCAGGTAGTAGTGCCGCACGACTTGATGCTCTGGCTTTCGCAGTTGTGGGTCGTTATCAATCAGTTCAAATGCTACACGCTTTGCATCTTGAAGTATGTTGATATCTTCACTGGGGTTAGCGATTTTAAGGTCAGAGATATTGCCTGATTGTTCTGTGCCGAGTATGTTGCCTGCGCCGCGAAGCCTTGCATCGACTTCGGAAATGTAGAACCCGTCGTTAGATTGCTCCATGGCTTGCAGTCGTTCTTTAGCCTCGGCAGAGAGCGGCCCGCTATAGACAAGGTAGCAATAAGATTGTTCGCTTCCCCTGCCTACACGCCCGCGAAGTTGATGTAATTGCGCTAATCCAAATCGTTCTGCATGCTCAATCATGATGATAGTTGCATTTGGCACATCGACACCAACTTCAATGACCGTTGTTCCTACGAGCACGCGTGTCTTGCCAGTGCGAAACATCTCCATTTCTTCTTCCTTCTCGTAAGGCAACATTTTGCCGTGAATGAGTCCGACACGACATTCATCAAAGACATTGTTTTTCAAATTTTCGTAGCTTTGCACGGCGGCGGCTAAATCTACTTTCTCTGATTCCTCAACCAGCGGATAGACGATATAGGCCTGCCTTCCCTTGCGAATTTCTTCTTTGATTTTTTTCAGCACTTCATCGCGCTCCAATTCGTGGCGCAAGTAGGTAATGATGGGCTTACGATTTTTCGGCATCTCATCAAGGATAGAGACATCCAGGTCACCATACTGCGTCATGGTGAGCGTGCGTGGAATTGGCGTGGCGGTCATCAAAAGAATGTGTGGGTTAGTGGCTTTGTCTTGTAAAGCCTTGCGTTGCATCACGCCGAAACGATGCTGTTCATCAATAATTGCAAGCCCGAGATTTTTGAACTCCACTTTATCTTCAATGAGTGCATGTGTGCCAACCACGATTTGCGCTTCGCCCGAGGCTATTGAGGCTAAGAGTTCTTCGCGCAGTTTTTTGCGTTGCTGACCAACCAGCAAGACCACCTTCACGCCCAGTGGCTCGAGAAATTTTTTCAGCGTGATAAAGTGCTGCGTTGCCAGAATTTCCGTTGGCGCCATGAAAGCACATTGTGCTTTGTTATCTAAAGCAATCATCATCGCAAACATGGCCACCAGTGTTTTACCACTTCCAACATCGCCTTGCAATAAGCGATTCATTTGTGAGCCAGATTTCATATCGGCGCGAATTTCTTTGATGACGCGCTTTTGGGCATTTGTCATTTCGTAGGGCAACATGGCATAGAGTTTATGCGTGTATTCGCCGATGCGCTCACATGGCAATGCCTTAACTTCGTGCTCGATTTGTTTTTTGCGAAGTGCAAAAAGCAGTTGCATGTAAAAGAGTTCTGTCCACTTCAATCGGTAGCGTGCCCGTGCCAAAGTTTCTTTTGAGGATGGAAAATGAATTTCACGATAAGCATCTGGCAATGGCATTAGGTTTTCGCGCTCGATAATGTAGGCGGGGAGGTTTTCGGTGATGTGCGGCGTGGCTTGCTCTATGAGCGTGTGCATCATTCGGCGTATGGCGCGGGTGCTCAAGCCGCCGCGTTTCATGGCCTCGCTAGTTGGATAGAGCGCAATAATTTTGCCTGTGTTGAAGAGTTGAAACTCGTTGGGCTGTAAGGCGTTTCCGCCTGCTTCGGATTGGCTCTCGGTGAGTTTATCAATATCGGGGTGAGTCAGTTGTGGGCGACCATTGAACATTCCAATCTTTCCATAGACTGCCAACGCATCACCTACCTTAATGACTTTTGAAAAATAAGCCGCGCCTTGAAACCAAATCAAATCCAGCCGTCCTGTCTTGTCCCAAAGTTGCGCCACGAAGCGCTGGTTTTTCCAATCCTTTCCGAAGTATTGCACAGCCCGGACTTCGCCGACAACCGTTGCCATTTCGCCTTCACGCAACGACGCAATGCTCTTGATGCTTGTCTTGTCCAGGTAACGACGCGGGAAAAGATTGAGTAAATCCTCAATCGTGTGAATGTTTTGCTTGTAAAACAGTTCGGCCCGTTTGGGTCCAACACCCTTGAGATACATGATGTCCTTTCTGAAAAATTCTTCAGTCATTTCCGCACAAGTTTTCAAAAAGTTAATTTCGGCTTGTCAGAAAAGTTACAACGCACATACAAGCGTTCAGTTTTTTAACTTTGTATGCTTTATTTTCACCTGACTTAAATTTTGTTCTAACCTTGATTGCAACGAATACAGATAAGTTCATCGTCGTAGGCGATAGGGTGTTGATTAAGCCGAAGTCGCCCGAATCACAAACGAAATCGGGGCTATATTTACCGCCTTCTGTTCAAGAAAAAGCCAAAATTCAGAGCGGCTATGTGGTCAAAACTGGCCCTGGCTATGCTGTTGCACCACCAGCGGATGCCGACGAGCCATGGAAAGAACCCATCAGCTCGCCGAAATACATTCCACTTCAAGCGCAGGTAGGCGACCTTGCGATTTATATTCACAACTTCGCCTATGAAATTGAGTTTGACGACGAGAAGTATATGATTGTACCGCATTCGGCTATCTTGATGCTCATTCGCGAAAATGAGCTCACAATTTAAGCCAATAGCGTTAGAGACTGGCTTGCATTTCCATCAACTTTTAACACGGTTATTCATATGAAAAACTCACTGATTCTGACGCTTATTGTAGCGCTGATCTTTATCGGTTGTGGTGAAAAGAAGCCCTCTTACGAAGACTTCTTACGTGCGCAACAACAAATCAACGAAAAACAACAAGCCATCTTGAAGCAATCCGAAGAACTCTCACAAATCCTCAAGGAAGTTAATGCGAAATATCCCGACCAACCTATCAAACTGGATTCCTCGCTTGGGCTCTCTCCCGAACAAGAAAAGAAACTCTCGGAAATCATTCAGAAGGAATCGGACACCAGCATGAGAACACTGCTTCAGAAACTTCTTGATGCCGATAAGCAAATTGAAGAACTGAATCAGCAAATCAAATCGATTGAAGAAAAATTGCCGAAGCCATATGTTGTCAAGAAGGGTGATGCTACAAGCAAAATTGCCATGGACTACCTGATGGATATTCACAAGCTGAGCAAGGAGGAAGCCAAAAAACTCATTGACCAGGCTGGACTGTTTGAGGAAATTGTGCCAGGCAATTATGTCTATCTTTACTACAACGATGGAGTGTTTGGCGCATTTGTTACGCAAGGTCAGGCCAAATACAGTCCGCATGTCTATAAACGCGCTATGCGTCAGAAGCGTGAGCGTGAAGCCTACGAGCGTGGCTTGAGAGAAGGACAAAATGCTGTCTTTGAGAACCATCGCACCGAGGATGAATAAAAGTTGCACTTTACACCAGCACGATGAACGCAATTGCCTTTGAACACGATACGCTTCACTACCTTGACCAGCGATTTTTGCCTTTGAAGGAAGTGGTTGTTTCGACGCGCGATTACCGGCGTGTCATTGAAGCCATCAAGACCCTTGCAATTCGCGGTGCGCCGCTTATTGGTATTGCCGCTGGCTATGCAGTTGTTTTAGCCGCTCGCCAGTTCAAGGGGAAGAAGAAGAACTTTTCTGCGTTCATCTCAACAGCCATCAGTGAAATTGCGTCCTCGCGCCCCACTGCCGCTAATTTGTTTTTCGCTACGGCGCGGCTAAAGCGCGTGGTGACCCGCGAACTTTCCACATGCGACATTCCCGAACTGATTTCAAAGCTCGAGCGCGAAGCACGCACCATTCACAACGAAGAAGTTGAGAACTGCGAACACATCGCGCAGCACGGCATTCAACTGCTCAAAGAAGACTTTTCGCATGTGCTTGCTTATCAACGCCTCACCGTGCTGACGCATTGCAACACAGGCACATTAGCAACAGGGGGCATTGGCACTGCCCTTGGCATCATCCAACGTGCTCACGAAGTTGGATTAATTGAAAAGGTCTATGTTTCTGAAACCCGCCCGCTCTTGCAAGGCTTGCGCCTGACAGCCTTTGAGCTGGAAAAAGCGCAAATTCCCTTTGAAGTCATTACAGATGCGTCTGTGGCCTTCTTAATGCAAAAGTCGCTTCTTGACTTTGTCATCACAGGCGCTGATAGAATTGCCGCAAACGGCGACACAGCAAACAAAATCGGCACCTATTCGCATGCCGTCTCGGCCGCCACTCACCAGCGCAAATTTTACATCGCCGCACCTGTTTCAACGATTGACTTCAACATTCCCGATGGCTCTCACATTCCGATTGAACACCGCCCAACGCTTGAACTCGTGCGCATCTATGGACGCAACGTTGCTAAGGATTCTTTCCCAGTTTTGAACTTTGCCTTCGATGTTACTCCGCATCAATTCATCTCTGCCATCATCACCGATAAAGGGGTGCTGAAACCCAATTTCACCGAAGCCATTGCTGAACTTGCTTCTGAACACATTGAACCTTCTCACAAGGCATAACGCATAACGCACTCAGAACTGGCTCATGTGGAAGACTTGATACCTCTCGCTTGATATCCTTCACTCATATAATCGGAAATGCTATGCAAGCTTATTCAGGGCGATACATATATGCTATTGTAGAAACTTGGCGAGCCGACCATCGCCCAAAATCGCTTGGCAATATAGGCATTGGCGGGCGTGGCGATGAAGTTTATTTGATTGAGCATCGAGACATTGGCGCATTTGTCAGCGCTTCACCCATCACGCCCTATCAAATCTCACGCGAAAATGCCTTGACACACGAGCGCCTGATTGAAGCGATTATGAAAGATTACACCCTATTGCCGATGCAGTTTTCTACGATTGCCGATAGCGAATCGAGCGTTCTTGCCCTGCTCAAAAAGAGCTACGAGCTCTTCAAAGCACATCTCCAACGCTTTGAAGGTAAAAAAGAACTCGGCTTGAAGGGCATGTTTCCTGAAACGATTTTTCAAGAGTTGCTGGCTAAACATGAGGCGCTTCGAAGACGCAAACAAGACCTGGCACATCGCGGCAATCTGTCACAAGCCGAACTGATTGAAATCGGCAAAATGGTTGAAGCTGCGCTAAACGCCGAAAAAGAACTTTATCGCGAAGAAATTCTATCCGTACTTCGCCCAATCGCCGAAGAGACGAAAGTCAATCCGACCACAACTGACCGAATGTTTCTCAACGCCGCCTTTCTCGTTACCGAAGCGCAAGAAGCCGAAATCGATAAGAAAGTGAGCGAGATTGCTGAAAAGCACGAAGGCAAGTTCAAATTGAAATATGTTGGAAACTTGCCACCATATAATTTCCTGCGTCTTAGAATCACACTTGATAACACAACCGAAACGGCCTGATGTTTATTCTTGATGACATTCTGCTTGCGCCGCTCAACATGGTGATTGCCATCGCCAAAGCTATTGACGAACAAGTGCAACAAGAAACAACCAGTGTCAAGCGGCTCAAAGAAAAATTGATGGAACTTCAATTCCAGTTCGAGTTCGATGAAATTTCCGAAGAGGAATACAACGCACGCGAAAAGGAACTCTTAGACCAACTTCAACGAGCGCAAGGAAGCGGTTCGGAATGAAAGCAGTGAGGGCTTTTGCACCAGCCACCGTCGCCAACGTTGCCGCGGGTTTCGATGTCTTGGGTTTCGCCCTTGATTCACCCGGCGATGAACTTGTAGCAACCTTTTCTGACCAGCCCGGCGTTACCATTTCACGCATTACGGGCGATAACGGACAACTGCCACTCGACTCACACAAAAATACTGCTGGCGTTGCCGTTCATGCCTTGCTCAAACATTTGGGGGAAACACGCGGCATTGAACTTCGACTTGAAAAGAAAATGCCACTTGGTTCAGGCTTAGGTTCGAGTGCGGCAAGTGCTGTAGTTGCGGTTGTTGCCGTTAATGAACTTTTGGGGCGACCGCTCTCGAAGCGAGAGCTCCTGCCCTTTGCGCTCGAAGGCGAGCGAATTGCTTGCGGCTCTGCACACGCCGATAACGCCGCACCGTCGCTCTTGGGCGGCTTCGTCTTGATTCGCTCCTACACACCGCTCGATGTGATTCCACTTCCGACACCCGAAAAACTTTACGCCACCGTCATTCATCCACACATTGAAATTCAAACCAAAGATGCTCGTGGCATTTTAAAACAACAAGTGAGTTTGAGCAACGCCATTACACAATGGGGCAACACGGCCGGATTAGTTGCCGGCATTTTAATGTCGGATTATGGCTTAATTTCGCGCTCACTTCAAGATGTGATTGTCGAGCCGATTCGCTCGATTTTAATTCCGAAATTTTATGAACTCAAAACAGCTGCGCTCAATGCGGGTGCGCTGGGCTGTAGCATTTCAGGTTCCGGTCCTTCGCTCTTTGCACTCACCGACTCACACGAGACTGCGCAAAACGTCGCCCATGCCATGAGGCTTGTGTTAGATAACATTGGCATTGGAAGCGATGTGTTCATTTCAAAAGTCAATCAAGAAGGGGCAAAAGTTTTAGAGATTGCTTAATCTTATCCATGCGTCTTTACAGCACCAATAATCCTAACTACATTGTTTCACTGCGCGATGCTGTCTTGCAAGGATTAGCACGCGACGGCGGGCTTTTTTTCCCAACCAAACTACCCAAATTGCCCCCTGATTTTTTCCGTCTCTCCCGTATTCGCTCGTTTCAGGAAATTGCGTTTGAAGCGGCGCAGTCGCTCTTTCAAGGTGCCTTACTCAATCGCGAGTTGAAAGCCATCATAGAGGACGCTATCAACTTCGATGCGCCACTTGTGCGACTTGACAGCACAACCTTCATGCTTGAACTCTTTCACGGCGAAACATTGGCGTTCAAAGATTTTGGCGCGCGCTTTTTAGCACGATTGATGAAGCACTATCTTCAAGATTCCAAACAAGAAACCTTGATTCTTGTTGCCACATCAGGCGATACGGGCAGTGCCGTTGCGCATGGCTTTTTGGGAATGGACGGCTTCAAGGTGTGTTTGCTGTATCCGAGTGGCAAAGTGAGCAAGATTCAAGAGCAACAACTCACCACCATTGGCGGCAATGTGCTTGCGCTGGAAATTCAAGGCACATTCGACGATTGCCAACGCCTTGTCAAACAAGCCTTTCTTGACAGCGAGTTGCGAGAGCGATTTCAACTTTCTTCTGCTAATTCTATCAACATTGCGCGGCTTATTCCGCAGATGTTCTATTACCTGCGTGCGTATTCGCAGTTGCATCATAGCGTTCTTTCAAAACCTTTGATTTTCTCTGTGCCAAGCGGGAACTTCGGCAATCTGACGGCGGGACTTTTCGCAAAGCACATGGGCTTGCCTGTCTCCAAATTCATCGCCGCAACAAACATCAATGACATTGTGCCGAAATTTTTAGAGAGCGGACGCTTTGAACCGAAGCCCTCGCTTCAAACGCTTTCAAATGCAATGGACGTGGGCAACCCAAGTAACTTTGCACGCATGCTTGAACTTTACGGCTCTGTAGAAAAGATGCGCGAAGAGATTTACGGCGCCAGTTTCACCGACGCGGAAACGCTCGAAGGGATGCGCGACATTTACCGCCGTTACGAATACATCGCCGAACCGCATACTGCCATCGGCTACTTGGGCTTGGAACACTATCGCAAGCAAGTGGGCAACGATAATGTGGGCATTGTGCTGGCGACGGCTCACCCTGCAAAATTTCTTGATGCCATTGAACAAGCCGGCTTGAAACCTCCTGCCATTCCTGAACGCTTATCGCAAGCCTTGCGAAAGCAAAAGCAGTCCATTTTGTTGCCGAACAATTTTTCTGCGTTGAAGTCGTTTTTAATGGCAATGTAAGGCAGGTTAATCCAAATCAAATTGCAACTCGGAGAACATTCGATAAATACCGTTTTCACGCTCGATGAGCTCTTCGTGTGTGCCGATTTCGACCACTTCGCCTTGCTGAACGACGATGATTTTATCCGCCGTGCGCACCGTTGAAAGTCGATGCGCAATAATGAACGATGTGCGCCCTTGCATTAAGGTTTCGAGCGCCTCTTGCACCAATTTTTCTGATTCGGAGTCGAGTGAACTCGTGGCTTCATCTAAAATGAGAATAGCAGGATTTTTGAGAATGGCTCGTGCGATGGCAACGCGCTGACGCTGTCCGCCTGACAGTTTAATGCCACGCTCACCGACAATCGTTTTGTAGCCTTCGGGAAAACTTGTGATGAACTCGTGCGCGTGTGCTTTTTTTGCCGCTTCAATTACTTCGGCTTCGCTTGCACTTGGATTGCCGTAGGCGATGTTTTCAAAAATGCTTCCGCCGAAAAGCATCACATCTTGCGGCACGATTGCCATTTGGCTTCTTAGTTCAGAGAGCGCATAATCACGAGCATCTTTTCCGTCGATTAAAATTCTGCCGCTATCAGGCGTGTAAAATTGCAAGAGAAGCGAAACGATAGTCGATTTGCCTGCACCGCTTTTTCCAACAAACGCCACACGCTCACCGGCTTTGACTTCAAAGGAAATGTTTTTGAGAACGGTAATTTCTTTGCGTGAAGGATAACTGAAGACGACATTTTCAAACTTGACATCGCCGCGAATCCTTGATTTGACTTGGGGTTTCAGTTCAATTGCTTCGGGCGTTTCGCGCAGAATTTCTCGGACGCGCTCCGTTGCGCCTAAAGCTCTTTGCACTTGGCTGTAAAGCTCGGCAAAACTGCCCATCGCCGCGCCGACAAAGGTGGTGTAAAGAATAAACGACGTGAGTTCGCCGACAGTCATCTCGCCTGCTCGCACAATTCTTGCACCAACCCAAAGCACCAAAACTATTGCGCCAAAGAGTCCGAAGATGATGAACGAGATAAACGCACCACGATACTTCGCGCCTTTCAACACGGTTTTCAAAAAGAAGTCAATGCTGTTGCGATAGCGATTCACCTCGAAGCCTTCGTTGGCAAAGGCTTTGACATTGGTAATGCCTTGCAAGGTTTCTTCAACAATCGTGTTGGTATCGGCGAGTTTATCTTGGGCTTCACGCGAGAACTTGCGGATTTTTCTGCCGAAGAAAACTGCAATCGCAATGAGAATCGGAAACGAAGAGAGCATCACGACGGAAAGTTTCGGCGATGTAACAAAAATCAACACAATGCCACCGATGAGAATGGCGGTTTGCCGCAAGAGTTGCGCAAGTGTTGAGGTCAGCACGTCTTGAATTTGCGAGAGGTCGGCGGCGATTCGGCTCGTGAGTTCTCCAACACGGCGATTGGCAAAGAACGACATCGGTAGGGAAATCATCGTTTGGTAAGTGTCTTTGCGTAAATCGGCAAGGCTTCGCTCGCCCACTTCCACAAACCAAATCGATTGCACAAACGAAAATACGGCTTGAAGCGCAAGTGCGAGTATCAGAACCAGTGCGATTGAATCAATATCGCCGAAAAGACCTTCGCCGTTTCCTGACAAAGCCCCATCAATCAACTTGCCTGTGATGTAAGGAAACACTAATCCCAACAAACTTGAACAAAGCAGTGCAATCAGCGCGAGAATGAATTTCGTGCGATAGGGAGCAAGGTAGCGGAAAAGTTCAACAACATGCCTGAGCGATTCTTTGGTCAGTTTCACGGGCGGAAGTTCTTCTTGCGGAGTGCGTCTGTATCGTGCCATCGGTGTTTAATTTGCTTAAAGATACAACCAAAGCCACTCAACGAAGTAAGGCTTTTATGAGCAGTTCAACATCTAAACCAAGCGTCGAGTTTTTCGCATAAAACACATCGAGCGATTCTTTATCTACGGCTTTATTTTTTTGAATTGACCACAAACTCCACACTCCCGGTTTTCCAACAAACACGCCACTCTTTGAGTAACCGCCTATTGATTCTGCCGCACCAATCCACGTTTTTTGATTTGTTAGAACTTCCCACATTGATTTGAAAATGTGCCGATGTCCAACAAGAAAAATCACCGGCGAAAGCACGAAGAGAATCGGCGTGATAGCAAGATCGAAGAGCCGTTTGCCTAATTGGCGCGACTTGTGCGAGAGATTGAACTCCACATCAGCCAGCGGCACGCTTGAAGCCAGTTCATCGATTGCGCCTTTGCCAATTATCACGTCCATGCCTTGTGGCACAATTTTGAAATCGATTGCTTGGCCGTTGCAGCGCGTGATTGCGCTCAAGACTTCGGTGTTGGAAAGCGCAGGCGAAACAAAAATCAGTTCATCAAGGCGATTGATTCGTGCGATTTCATCAATGTTTTCAAGGCTTCCCAGCACACTGCCCGCAGGTAACGCGGTCGATGTCGTTTCCCGCACGTCAATAAAGCCCACGATGTTGTAATTCTTTCCGACTTCTTTCAGCAGTTTTTCAGCCACGCTTTGCGCAATCTCTTCGGTGCCGACAATCGCCACGCGCTTTTCAGGCTCAAATGCGCCGCTAAAACTGCGTTGAATGATGACTCTCGCCAGCAATCGCCACCCAAATACAAGCCCAAAGAGCATCAGGTAAGAAAACCCAAGCCCCGCACGTGAAAACGCCACCGCCTTGAAAAAAAAGTTGAAGGTTGAAGAAACCACAAAGCCTGTTAAGAGCGCAGGAAATAATTTCTTGAGCGAGTAGCGATAGCCTTCACGATACTGCCCAAATGCAGTGAACGAGAGCAGTTGAACCGCCACATACACCGGCAAGGCAAATTCCAAAAACGCTTCGGGATATGTGTCAAACTTCCACTTGAAGCCCACTAAACACGAGACCATCACACACAGCGCGTCAATCATCGGCACATAGAGATGCACAAAGAGCCTTCGCAAAAACGCCAGCGACGCACGCGCATAAATGCCCAAAATCAATATCGCTTCAAACCATTTTGATGAGGCATAATACTTGCGCACGAAAATCAACATCGCTTCATAAAACTGCACCACATAGTTGAAACTCATTTTCTTCGCGCTCTCGCCTTTGTAGTGAATAATCTGTGTGCCGGGGTAGTAATAAATTTTCCAGCCCGCTTGCTTAATGCGATAGCACCAATCCAAATCTTCGCCATACATAAAAAATGCTTCGTCAAACAATCCGACCGTTTCCAAGACTTCACGCCGCAAGAACATAAACGCGCCCATCAAGGCATCGACTTCGTAAGTCTCTTCGGTTGAAAGGTAAGTGAGATTGTATCGCGCAAAGCGTTGGCTTTTTGGAAAGAGCCGCGACAGTCCAATGATTTTGTAGAACGAGACTTCGGGACTTGGGAAACTTCTTCGGCAAGAAAGTTGAAACGACCCATCAGCATTGAGCAACTTGCACCCAGCCGCACCGATTCTCTCATCAGTTCGCATAAAGGCAATCATCTTTTCCAATGTGTCTTCTTGCAAGAGCGTATCGGGATTCAGCACCAGCACAAATTCGCCTTTGCACAGTCGTAAGGCTTGATTATTGGCTCTGCCAAAACCCACATTTTCTTTGTTGAAGATTAAATGCACATTCGGCAGGTTGAACTTGGCTTTGAGCATTGATTGCGTGCCGTCAACGGAGTTGTTATCCACGACAAAAATTTCGCCCTCAATGTTTTTCATCGCTTTCAGAACAGAGTGGAGGCATTGCTCCAAAAACTCCTTGACATTGTAACTGACGATGACTATTGAGAGCGTCATTGAAACGATTGACAGTTTGGTTGAAAAACAGCGGCACACACAAAGAGTTCGAGCCACTCGATATCGAGTTTGAAGCGAATGTTCGCCACATGCGTGAACGCATAGACTGCGGTGAAATAAAGCATCACCAGCAGTATGGAGAGTGCGAGTTTCCGCCGTGTGCGCCACATCTTCATCGTTCCCCAAACGAAAAGCACATTTAGCACCACCACAGGCAAAAGCCTCACGACCACAAATTGAAGCGAGAGGTTCTCAAAATACCGTGGCGGGAAAAGCCAATAGAGCAATGCTTGCCAGCACGTCTTTTGTGCATAGAGCAATGGCTTTGATTTCACAGCCTCAAGAAACGCCGCTTTGTAATGCGATTCCATCTGCACATCATCGAGAACTTTTTGAAGTGAGTTTAAGTGTTGGATTTTTGTCGAGTCAAGAAATTCAAACTGTTTCAAGCCCGAGTATTCAGGAAGTAACCCGACATAAAGGTTCATGTAGAACGGCGATTTTGTGGGAATCACTTTTTCAAACACAAGCCAATTTCGCGCGGTCCAAACGCCAATCGGCAACAGCATTGCGGTAAAGATGATGAGGAGTGATTTTGCGTTTGTGCGAAACCCAATTGCGATACACGCCACAATGGGCAGAATCGCAATCGGCTGTGTAAGCATCAGCACGCTTGAAAGCACGCCGAAGGTGATGAAGTCAAGCAGTTTTGTCGAAGCGTTTGCGAGCCGAAGTGCAACAAGAGACCAGCATAGCGCAAGCGGCACGAAAAGATTTGTCGCTTCAATCACGGTCGGGTAGTAGAGGTAGGAAGGGTGAATGAGGAACATCAGCGCGGCGAGTTTTCCCAAGTCTTCCATCTTTAACGCTGTGCCAATGCGCAAAAAGAGAATCGGCAAGAAGGCAAAGAGCGCGTGCTGAACGAGCGCAATCACGACCTTTGATGCATCGCCAAACGCCCAGATGAAGACAGAAAGAAAGAAGGGATAGACAGGGGCTTTCATGGCGGTTGGGTGAAAGTCGCCTTCGAAGCCGCCGTAGGCGAAGCCCTCGCCGCGTGCAAGGTGTTCAGCGATGTTGAAATCTTCGACTGCGTGAATGTTGGGCTTGGCAAGCAAGATGAACGCCAAACGCACCAGAAGCGAAATAGCGCATAGCTCTGTGAGCCGACGTGTGTTCAGCCGATTGAGCCACGCGCTCATAATTTTCCGAACAGGCTTCGCAGTTTGAGTGCCCACACCATCCAAATGGCTTCCCAGATGATTTTCTTTGACATCTTCGAGCTGCCGACCGTTCTATCGACAAACACAATCGGAATTTCCTTAATGCGAAAGCCGCGTCGCCAAGTTTTGAAGTTCATTTCAATTTGAAACGAATAGCCGCCGCTTCGAACATTATCCAAATCCAATGCTTCTAAAACTTCGCGTCGGAAGAGTTTGAATCCGCCGGTTGGGTCTTGAATGGGCATGCCAGTAATGATGCGTGTGTAAAGACTTGCGCCAAGAGAAAGCAACAATCGTGAAATTGGCCAGTTGACCACGTTTGCTACTGCACCCACATAGCGCGAGCCAATCACCAAATCCGCATCCTTGATAGCCGAAAGAAACAGTGGAATCATGCGCGGGTCATGTGAAAGGTCAGCGTCCATTTCCATGATGAAGTCGTAGCCTTGTTCGAGTGCGAACTTGAACCCGCACACATATGCAGTGCCAAGTCCCAATTTGCCTTCGCGTTCAATAAGATGCACGCGCGGATTCTGGGCGGCGATTTCTTTGACCACATTTGCCGTGCCATCAGGAGAATTATCATCAACGACCAACACATCCACGTCGGGCAGTTCCAGACTGAAAATAATTTCCAACACCAAGCGGATGTTTTCCGCTTCGTTGTAGGTCGGAATAATCACCAGTGTTTTGCCCTCGGCCAAGGCTTCTGGCGGCGGAAGCGCAAACCCAATTAGCGACAGTTGAGAAAATGCTTTGATGGATGTCATGCTGAAAACAGCCTCGATTCAAGACAGTTCGGAAACCAACCTCTCACTTTACTCGAAGTGCATAATTAAAAAAAAGGCAAACAGGTTCTATTTACCTGCTTGCCTTTCAAACGATAAAGAAAAGAACACTTTACAACCGCTTTGCCATGTCCAATCAATCAAAGCAGAGCTTTATCAGTTTGCTTATCGAAGAAGTGCACTTTTTCTGTATTTATCTCGAATTCGAACTCTGTTCCGACCTCTGGCACTTGACGAGTGTCGATGCGGGCGACAAGCTGACCATTATCAGCCGCGCTGGGAAGGTGTAAGTATAGGAAAATTTCATTGCCCATTGGTTCAACCACTTCTAAATTCAATCTTCCTTTTACGCCTGTGGCGATGCGCTTTTGTGATGCGTCATAAATATCTTCGGGGCGGATGCCAAGCGTAACTTCCTTGCCAGCATAAAGGTCCAACTTCTTGGATAACGATTCAGGCAATTGGAACTCTAACTTTCCTGATTGGTCTCTGAACATCATAGCGCCGTTTTTGTAAAGTATCCCCTCAATGAAGTTCATCGCTGGGCTTCCGATGAAGCCTGCCACAAAGCGATTGACAGGATGATTGTAAAGATTAAGCGGCGTGTCTATTTGCTGAATATGGCCATCTTTCATCACCACAATTTTATCGGCCATCGTCATGGCTTCGACTTGGTCGTGCGTTACATAAATCATGGTTGAACCGAGCATTTTGTGCAGGCGTGAAATTTCGGTGCGTGTTTGCACACGCATCTTAGCATCTAGGTTCGAGAGTGGCTCATCGAAGAGAAAGACTTTGGGTTTGCGGACGATGGCTCTGCCTAGGGCTACGCGCTGACGCTGTCCGCCTGAAAGGGCTTTGGGCTTGCGGTCCAGATACTGCGTTAAGCCCAGCATGCGGGCGGCCTCCTCGACACGACGCTTGATTTCATCTTTCGGAAATCTGCGCAGTTCTAATCCAAACGCCATGTTTTCAAAAACCGACATGTGCGGATAGAGCGCATAGTTCTGAAATACCATAGCAATGTCTCGGTCTTTGGGAGGCACATCGTTCATTTTCTTGCCATCAATGAACAACTCGCCTGATGTGATTTCTTCTAGCCCGGCAATCATCCGCAAGGTTGTTGATTTGCCACATCCCGACGGACCCACCAACACTACGAATTCTTTGTCATTGACCGTAAGGTTAAAGTTGTGAACGGTCTTAATGCCGCCTTCATAGACTTTCTCGACGTTCTTTAGAACGACGCTTGCCATAGACTAAAATTGGAAGAGATTATTGAGATTTCACAAGTTACGTTGCGATGTGGGAATATACGCACGCATCTTTTGGTTGCAAATGCTTTTGTAAGTTACTGGCGTCTTTTTCGGGAAGCCGTTGCAGTTGCTTGGGTGTAGGTTTTCGGGCGCCTGTATCGGCGTCCATATCGCATGGCGCTTGCGCTATCGTCGCTCAAATCTGCTCTTGAAAATGAGTAGTGCTTTGCCACTTCTGCTTGAACAGGAATCATCAATACTGCGCCTTTTTGGAGCGTCCAACTTTTCAGTCCGTTGAAGGCGTAGAGTTGGGTGGCATTGACTTGATATTTTCTTGCTAAGGCTTTGACGGATTCTCCGCCGCAAGCTTTATAAGCCATGAAATATCGGCGTTCAGAAGGCGGTAAATGTATCAGTCCGCTTTCAATATCGTTGAGTTTATCGGCGGGAATCACCAACGGATAGTTCTCATATGCTGGGGGTATCATGCCTTTGACAAGTTCAGGGTTAAGCAGTAGGAGCGTGTCGAGCGAAATGCGCGAGTAGTAGGCAATGGTGGTCAGGGCAACGCCTTGTGGCACTGGAAATTTAATCACGGGAATCGGCGCTTTGAAGTTCAAGGGCTCAAAGCCGAAGCGTTCAGGATTCATGGCGATAATTGTAGCGGCAACAAACCGCAGTGCATATTCTCTTGTTTCACGTCGGAAGTATTTTCGAACTTTCCAGAAATTTTTGGACCTAGCTCGTTGGATAGCGCGGTTGACTTTTCCAGCACCTGCGTTGTAGGCAGAAAGCGCCAGATACCAATCGCCGTAGGTTTCGTAGAGGCTTTTTAGCAGACGCATTGCGGCACGGGTGGATTTTTCAAGATTGCGCCGCTCATCAAACCATTGATTGCCTTCAAGGCCGTAGAGTTTGCCTGTAGGTTTAATGAACTGCCACATGCCGAGTGCGTTGGCGCGGCTGTGCGCATGCGGATTCACCCCGCTTTCAATGATTGTAAGGTTGATGATTTCAGGCGGCATGCCTTCTTCGGCGATGATGTGCTCCATCATTGGAAAGTAAAACTCCGCCCGTTTGAGATAGCGCTGAAAATGCTCTCTGTGACGCGTGCTGAAGTAGGTGATAAACTTCTTTACTTCTTCGTTCAACTCTAGGGGAATTGTTGTCTTCGGCATCATGAAGCCCAAGAATTTGCTCTCATCGACCGTGATTTCATCGACCTTTCCGAAGAGCCGTTCATGAATGGCGAGTGCGGGATTATCGCTATCTAATTCGTGAAGCGGTTGAATGTATCGGTGGTAGGTTTGAAGGGCGTAGAAGGCTAAGCCACAGAGCGTTGAATCGGTTTCGCATTTATCACTTTCGGCCAGTTCGTTAATGAGATAAAAGACTTGCTCGAGCGCTTGGCGGGCAGAGTCCAGTGCAGTGTTGATTTGGCTTAATGCTACGTCATATAACCGACTGACTTCGGCGATTTTGCCTTTGCGTTTGCGAGCCGCTTCTCGGAGTTCAGCTTCTTTGAGCCGCATGGCTTCCATAGAATCAATCAGTGCCAGCGAATCACAGGCGTGCCGCGAATCAGCACGAAAGTTTTGCGATACAGGAGGCGACGCATTTTTGAAGGCGGCACATCCCGTCCATAATGAGCCGCTTAAACACAGCCCCATCCAGATGGCTACCCACTTCCCCTTCATTGTTTTGTTGACCGAAACATAGTCCCAAAGATACGGCTTATTGGGCTTTTTGGGAAGCCTTCCTGCCTGAAATTTGCTAAGTTGGCAAGATGTTTTGTTTTTGTCTCATTTGCTTTATCTTCAATTTGTGTTTGAAAACTCTAATTACAGTTCTCTCGAGTTTGCCATGAAAAAGGTTCAAGTTGATATTCTCGGTCTATCGACCAGTCCGCAGAACAATGGCGCATATGCACTCATTTTACATGAGCTTGGCGGCAAGCGGAAATTGCCCATTATCATTGGCAGTTTTGAAGCGCAAGCCATTGCGTTGAAGCTTGAGAACATCAAGGCCCCGCGCCCGTTTACGCACGACCTTGTGCGCAACATCATAGACACTTTCGGCATCACGGTCACAGAAGTCATTATTGATGAGTTGAAGAACGAGACCTTCTATGCCAAGATTGTTTGCGAGATGTCTGGCATGGTGCAGGAAATTGACGCACGCCCCAGTGATGCGATTGCGATTGCCGTCCGATGCGATGCGCCCATCTTCGTCTCTGACGATGTCATGCAAGAAGCGGGCATTGTTGATGAACGGCATAGTGAACAGGCAGGCTTTGTCGGTGCAGATCGCCGGCAAGAGACGCAAAGTCGTAACTCCATCATGTCGAAGCTAGAAGAACTCAACGAAAAATTGAGCGAGGCGATTTCAAAAGAAGATTATGAACGCGCTGCGCGCATCCGTGATGAAATCACTCGGCTCAAAAATAAAAGTTAGCCCTGCTTCGACTCCTTGTCAATTGTCAATGCCTCTTTGTCAATGATCGAAGTGCGCCCGTATGCGCCATCGCATCAAGAGGAATGGGACGATTTTGTTTTGCAATCCAACAACGGCACGATTTTTCATCTTCAGCGTTTTTTGGCCTATCACCCCCACAATCGATTTGCATTTCACCACTTGCTCTTTTACAGGGGTCGCCAACTTATTGCGCTCCTGCCCGCCGCTATTACCGAGAACGGCACTTGCCTTGAATCGCCTATTGGCGCCAGTTACGGCGGGTTCGTTCTGCCCTTGGAACTGAAATACGTTATGCACGAGCACCTTGTCGATTCTCTCTTGGCATATGCACAGCGGCAAGGGTTCAGGAAAATTTTGCTCACCCCTGCACCGCCTATCTACCAAGCACGTTTTTGCCAAGACATCGACTACGCACTTGCCTTCAAAGGTTTTGATTTTGACCGGCACTACATCTCGCATGCGATTTATCTCGAACCGCGTCAGAACTTCGTCTCGCAATTCTCCGCCACCGTCCGCCGATATATTCATCAATGCGAACGTAATGCTGACCTTAGCGTTCAACACTGCGAAGGGCACGAGGGGTTCGATGAATTTTACCCGATTCTGCTCGAAAACAAAGCACGGCACAACGCTAAACCCACGCACTCGCTCGAGGAACTCCACCGTCTGAAATCCCTTCTTCCCAACGCCATTCATCTTTTCCTTGTGCGCTATAAAGGCAAAGCCATTGGCGGCTCGGTGATGTTTCTCTGCAATCCACGCGTCTCGCTCTGTTTCTACAACATGCTCAACTACGAATTTGAGAAATTGCATCCCATTCACTTTGTCATGAAGCACGTGGTCGAGTGGTCAATCCGAATAGGGTGTCGGTATGTCGATATCGGGGTCTCGCAAAATGTTCAACACGAAAATCAAATGACCCCCGCCTATTCGCTCATCGAGTTCAAAGAAAAATTCGCCGCCAAAGGCGTCTTGCGAAGCACTTTCCGAAAATTTCTTTGATGAAACTTTGAACATGAACGCGCTCGTGATTATTGCCGCCGGCGGAATGGGAACACGCATGAAGCTCAAAGAAGGCGAAAGCAAACAGTATCTCAAACTCGGCCGCTATCCTGTCCTGCATCACACGCTCAAAGCCTTCGAAGTGTGTGCGTTTGTGTCATCGATGGCTGTTGCCACACAGCCCGACTACCTTTACGACCTCGTGCGGCTCGTCAATCGAGCGTCGTTCAAAAAAGTGCATCACTTCTTGCAAGGCGGCAAAGAGCGTCAAGATTCAATCTTTAACTGCATTGAAGTTTTTGCATCAATCTATCGCGCCATGAGCGAAGAGAAAAAACGCGAGACGGTAATTTTAATTCACGATGGCGCACGCCCTTTGATTCAACCCCAAGACATTGAACGCATTGCCAGCGATGCACTCCACTTCGGCGCGGCAGTCCCCGCCACGAAACCCAAAGACACCATTAAATTCATCGATGAGTCAGGCGAATTTTTTGGCGAAACTTTGGAGCGAAATCGCCTGCGCCAAGTCCAAACCCCACAAGGCTTCCGCGCTCAACTCATCATCGACGCACACCTGAAAGCCAAAGCCGATGGCTTTTACGCTACCGACGATGCCGCCCTTGTCGAGCGTTACTTCCCCGAACAAAAAATCAAAATCGTTGAGACAGGCTACCACAACCTTAAACTCACCACGCCCGAAGACCTTGAGATTGCCAAAGCCATCTTGAAACATCTTTCCAAAACCCAATCACCATAGCTATGCGGCACTTGCTTGGACTTTACGGCGTTTCTGCCGACGACATCCGTGCGATATTAGACGAAGCCAATCGCTTTCTTTCTGCACTCCAACAATCACCGCCACAAACGTTCAACACGCTTTCAGGCAAAACTATTGCGCTTTGCTTCTTTGAAAATTCAACCCGAACCCGCATCTCATTTGACCTTGCCGCTCGCCGACTGGGCGCAAGCACCGTGAATTTCACCGCTTTGACTTCAAGCCTTCAAAAGGGCGAAACGCTCTTGGATACCATCGCCAACCTCGAAGCCATGAATCTCGACGCCTTCGTGATTCGCCACTCCGATTCAGGTGCGGCGCATGTTGTTGCTAAGCGCTCCAAATTGCCCGTTATCAACGCGGGCGACGGCGCACACGAACACCCCACACAAGCCTTGCTCGATATGCTCACACTTCGCAACACCTTTGGCAGTTTGTCGGGATTGCGCGTTCTGATTATGGGCGATATTCTGCACAGCCGCGTGGCACGCTCTAACATTTTCGGATTGCGCACAATGGGCGCACACGTCTCACTTTGCGCTCCGCCCACGCTCCTGCCCGCCAACATCGACGAGTTCGGCGTAACGCTCTACACAAACCTCGAACGCGCTGTCCAATCCTGCGATGCCGCCATCGTCTTGCGATTACAACTCGAACGCGAAACCGCCGGCTTCATTCCCTCTCTGCGCGAATACACCCGATTCTTCTCGCTCACCGAAGAAGTCCTCTCAAAACGCGATAAAAAACTCTTCGTCTTGCACCCCGGACCCATGAACCGCGAGGTCGAAATCTCCAGTGCTGTCGCCGATAGCCGCCAAAGCCTCATTTTGGAACAAGTAACGAGCGGCGTTGCCGTGCGCATGGCAGTCCTTCAAACCCTTTTAGCAAACTGATTTCAGATTTCGGAAGGCAGACTGCGGAAGGCGAATCGGGCATTGCGGAGTGCGGAAGGTGGAGTGGCTCAATGTCATTATATCGATTTCGGCACACGTTCTTGGTCATTCCGAGCGAACGCAAGGAATCCAACGCTAATGAAGAATGAGCAATGAGAAATGAAGAATAGGAGCACAACTTCGCTCCTCATTACTCACTACTCATTATTCGTTACTCATTAGATTCGCTCCGTTCAGAATGACGAAAGCGAATGTGTCATTCCAAACACTGTCTTGGTCATTCCGAGCGAACGCAAGGAATCCAAAACAGTTGAGAGTTAAGAGTGAAATAATTAAAAGTTTCGTATGGTTGATGCTTAACTTTTAACTATCAACTATCAACTTTTTTTGGCAAAAGTTCTGTTTGGAAAGCGTGAAATAAAAAATTAAGTTCGGAACAAAAAGACACATTCCTGCGCTTGTATTTGTTGGTAAACTTTCACCAAACGGAGACAGTATGGCTCATAAATCGCTACCCAAACATCAACAAGCATTTCCCGACATCTTGCTGCAAAACACCCAAAGCAGGGTTGCATCGCTTCTCTCAACCCTCTCGCCTGAATTGCTGTGGCAACTTGCCCTTGAGCAACTCGATGTGGCTATTGTCATCAAGCACGCCAGCGGCGAAATGATTTACGCCAATCAAAAATTTTGCGACCTCATAGAATGCTCAAAAGAAGACATCATCGGCAGGAAGGTTGAAGAGGTTCTGCCTCAAAAAAATTACGAACAGCAGAAAGCCTTATTAGAAAAAGAGCGTGAAAAGAGACTGTCAGGGAAGGCTGGCGTTTATGACTTGGAGCTTGAAGTGGCAAGCGGCAGAACGAAAACCGTGCGCATTCATGCCTCACCTATTTTTGACTGTGATAAAAATTACTTGGGCAGCATTGGCATTGTAACCGATGTCAGCCGAGAAACCACTGCGCTTAAAGCCGTCAGCAATGCTGAAGCCCTGCTTGCCGCCGTGTTCAATGTGGCAAGTGTTGGTTTGTGCATTACCGATTCGGACGGCGTTGTGGTTGCCGCAAATCCTGCCGATTCCAAAATACATGGTTACACTCATGAGGAATTTGTTGGCGGATTATTCACAAAAGCCTTGCCCCCTGAACTGCGAGAAGATGCACTGCGGCTGCATCGCGAGTATATGGAAGGGACGCTGAACGAGATGTCGGGCGAATGGCAAGTCTTGCACAAGAACGGCACGTTGCGCGATGTGGCTGTCAATGTCGCACGGCTTGTTTTAGACGACGGTCGGAAATTCAGAGTTACTGCAGTTGCAGACATCACCGAGCAGAAGCTCATTGAACGCCGACTGCGTTACCAAGCCCAACTGCTTGAGAATGTCTCGGATGCCGTCATGGCAGTTGATAACGACTATATCATCACCAGTTGGAACGCTGCCGCTGAAAAACTCTACGGCTGGACTGCCACCGAAGTGCTGGGAAAGCACCTCTACCAAGTTCTTTCAACTCAATACCTGAATGGCGAAAGTGAAGAAACCCTATTAGAATCTGTGATGAAAACAGGCAAATGGGTTGGCGAAGTCTTAGATAAACGCAAAGACGGCACCGAAGTGATTGTCGAAGCCTGCATTTCCCTGCTCCGCAACGAAAAGGGCGAAATCATCGGAGGCGTTTGCATTAAACGCGATGTAACCGAGCAGAAGCTCATTGAACGCCAACTGCGCTACCAAGCCCAACTGCTTGAAAATGTCTCGGACGCTGTTATCGCGATTGATAACGACTATCGCATTACTGCTTGGAACACTGCTGCTGAAAAACTCTACGGCTGGACTGCCGCCGAAGTGCTTGGAAAAAAGCTTTATCAAGTTCTGCCAACAACATACCTCAACGGGGCAAGTGAGCAAGATGCAGTAAAGGCTATGCAAAGTGCTGGCAAATGGGTTGGCGAAGTGGCGCATAAGCGCAAAGACGGCACCGAAGTGATTGTCGAAGCCTGTGTCTCCCCGCTCCTCAGCGAAAAAGGTGAAGTTACTGGATTGGTTTCCATCAACCGAGACATCACTGAGCAGAAGCAGATTGAACGCCAACTGCGCTACCAAGCCCAACTGCTTGAGAATGTCTCAGATGCCGTCATGGCAGTTGATAACGACACTCGCGTTACTGCTTGGAACACTGCCGCTGAAAAACTCTACGGCTGGACTGCCGCCGAAGTGCTGGGAAAAAATCTTTATCAAGTTCTGCCAACAACATACCTCAACGGGGCAAGTGAGCAAGATGCAGTAAAGGCTATGCAAAGTGCTGGCAAATGGGTTGGCGAAGTGGCGCAGAAGCGCAAAGACGGCACCGAAGTGATTGTCGAAGCCTGTGTCTCCCCGCTCCTCAGCGAAAAAGGTGAAGTTACTGGATTGGTTTCCATCAACCGAGACATCACTGAGCAGAAGCGGCATGCAGAAGAGCGCCAGCGGCTTTATGAACAGCTCCAACACCTGCAAAAAATGGAATCTATTGGCAGATTGGCGGGCGGCATTGCGCATGACTTTAACAACATTTTAGCGGCAATTTTAGGCA
>Ga0197142_1000093_pt1 | contig 72910 bp, 61 predicted proteins | sample GBS60_MetaG_FD_148614 | JGI IMG/M metagenome (GOLD analysis project Ga0197142, IMG submission 148614) | Sediment microbial communities from Great Boiling Springs, Gerlach, Nevada, United States - GBS 60_MetaG | ecosystem: Environmental > Aquatic > Thermal springs > Hot (42-90C) > Sediment... | reverse complement strand
CTTGGTCCTCGCCAGCCAGGTGCTAAGTTTGTGTAGAAAGTCCAAGCGGGTGTTCTTGATCTTCCGATGAAGCCTCGCCAGCCTCAGAGCGGCCTTTTTCCCGTTGTTTGAGCCCTTCTCTTTGCGGGAGAGCTGCTTGGACCTCCGCTTGAAGAGCCTGAGCCTCCTTGCCAGAGGTCGGGGAGCCTCTATCTGGGTGCCGTCGGACAGGACGACGAAGGAAAACAGACCGAGGTCTACTCCCACAACATCGTGTGCGCCTCTCACCTCCCTAGCCTTGGGCTCTGGCCGCTCCACCTCGCAGGTGAGGCTCACGTACCAGCGGTCCGCCTCCCAGGAAACCGTGGCAGAGAAAATCTTGCCCTCCCCTCTTGGAGAAGGCGAAGAAGCTTCTCCGTGGGCTCCTTGCTCCTCACCTTGCCCATGCGGGGGAGCTGGACGTGACAGGGGAAAACCCGGATGGAGCCGGTGAGCCGGGCAGTGTTGTCCGCCTGGGCCTTTTTGCGCTTGAACCGGGGGAACCTGGCCCGCTCGGCCTTCCAGTTCTGCAGGGCCTTCTTCAGGTCCCGGAAGGCCTCCTGGGGGGCGCACTTGCAGACCTCGCTCCACCAGGGGGCATTCTCCCGCTTCCACCGGTTCCACTCCCGGTAGAGTTCGGGGGCAGAGAAAAGCTTCTTCCCCTCCTCAAGGGCCTTCTTGCAGCGCTCCAGGCCCCAGTTGTAGGCAAAGCGGAAGGCCCGGGTTACCCGCATCTCCCCCTACCTCTTCTAGGACCACGATCTGCCTCCCCGAGGCCCGGAGGGCGGCCTCCAGCAGGGCGAAGCAGAAGCCGCTCAGCCGCTCCCGGCGCTCCACCACGATGCGCCCTACCCCAAGGTCGGCCAAAACTTGGAGGAGCCCCCTCCGCTTTCTCCTCCTATTGCCCACCTCGGCCACCACCTCGCAATCCCGCCACCCCTGGGCCGCCGCCAAGGCCTTCAGGCGCTCCAGCTCCACCCTCTGTCAGCGGAGGAAACACGGGCGTAGAGCACGGTGCGTCCTTCACGAAGAGGTTCCTCCATCAGGATGGTCCCCGAGGGAAGCTGCCGGGCAGAGACAGGGAGCTTCCCTGCTCTGAACCACCGCCAGGCGGTTAGGTAGCTTACCCCCTGCTTGCGAGCCCAGTCGGAGAGCTTCACGGCTGATATAGATGGTAATAAAAGCCCGGGCAGTTGTCAAACCCTTCAGGAATTTCTGAGCGGTACAGTCTGGGGCGTGAACCGAGATTCACTGATCATCAGCACAGCCCTACGAGACGGACCAGAATCAATCTATGTCCGCAAATGGACGGGTTGGCTGGCCGACTCGACTTCAACATCTCTGTAGTCTGCTTATCACTCTGATCATTGTGAGCGAAACGCCCATCTAGCCGTCGCTAATCGTGCGGCCTTTTTGGGCGTACGTGCCTGCTTCCGCGCATAGCAATCACGTGGGACAGCTACCCCTAAGACGTGCAGGAAACAACGTTAGCTTTCAGCAGCATGGGAATCAGTCAATGCGACGGAGCCGGGCAAACTTGAGCACCAGCTTTTTTTGACCTACTTCGGGGAAAAATACGATAGCCCGAGCGGCATCACCTTCCCCTTCCAGTGCCAGGACCTTCCCTTCGCCGAAGAGGGCATGCACAACCCGTACGCCAGGAACGATCTCATCGGGGTCTTCACTAAGGACTACTTGGCGCCGTGCGGGTTGGGCCGTACGCTTTAAGTCCTGACGATAATAATGAGGATCTAACGTAGCATACTTCGTAGGCCTTGTCGTCCCGTCGGTTCGTCTTCCCAAAGGCAGACCTGCCTCGGTCACAATCACGTCCGTGTCGAGCTCCTCTAAAAAACGGCTGCGTATACTTGGAAGCTGCTCCCCATATCGATACCGGCTACGGGCATAGGAGAGAAACAGATGCTGCTGCGCGCGCGTGACGCCCACATAAAAAAGTCGCCGCTCTTCTTCGAGCTCCTTACGATCTTGGGTAGCCTGTGCCAGTGGAAACAGCCCTTCTTCCAGACCAGTAATGAATACCACGGGAAATTCCAGGCCTTTCGAGGCATGCAGGGTCATCAGCGTAACCCGGTTGTCCTCGGGTAGCTCATCGAGATCAGTCAGCAAGGCAACTTCTTGTAAAAAGCCGCTTAATGTTGCCTGCTCCCCTGCCGTAGCCTGATACTCGGCAATTGCGTTAAGGAGCTCTTGCACATTTTCCCAACGCGCAAGCGCTTCAGGGGTACCCTCTCGCCGCAGCTCTTCCAGTAAGCCGCTCTCCACTACGAGGTCGCGCACAAGCTCGTCGACGGGGACCGTATGCATCCGAGCCGCATGACGAGCAATGAGAAAATGAAAATCTTGAATAGCCTTTTGCGTCCGAGCGGGCAGGCCCACCTCTTCAACCCGTTCTATAGCTTGCCACAGGCTCAGGCTATGTTGCTGTGCAAAAGCGATAAGCTCCTCAACCGTCCGCTGCCCAATACCTCGAGCAGGGTAATTAATTACCCGTTGTAGGCTAGCGGCATCATGGGGATTAACCAGCAACCGCAAGTACGCCAGCACATCTTTAACTTCCTTACGCTGATAGAACGACAAACCGCCAACTACACGGTAGGGAATTCCTCCACGCCGCAAAGCCTCTTCCAGGGAACGGCTTTGGGCATTGGTGCGGTACAGAATGGCAAAATCTCGGTAAGCATAGCCGTAGCGTACATGTAGATCGCGAATGCGTTGTTCAATTTTTTGGGCTTCGTCGCGCTCCGAAAGCGCCTCGATAAGCACAATGGGATCGCCTTCAGGGTTTTCAGTCCACAGTTGCTTTTCCAGCTGGTCTCGATTATTCCGGATGATGGCTTCAGCCAAACGCAAGATGCGCCGCGTAGAGCGGTAGTTTTGCTCTAACCGAATCGTAGTAGCGTCGGGATAATCTCGTTGAAACGACAAGATGTTACCAATATCGGCCCCTCGAAAAGCATAGATCGATTGGGCATCATCGCCTACAACGCACAAATTGCGATGCGCCTCAGCAAGCTTTCGGGCCAGTACGTATTGGGCTCGGTTGGTGTCCTGATATTCGTCGATATGCAACCAGCGCCAGCGCTCCTGGTACTGACGCAGCACCTCCGGATGTTGCTCAAACAGCGCAATGGGCTTGAGCAGCAGGTCGTCGAAGTCAAGCGCGTTGGCTTTGCGCAGCGCCTCCTGATAGGGGCCGTAGAGCTTCGCCGCCTTTTCCTGCACCGGCGAGGCTACCAGACGGGCATACTCCTCCGGCCCAATCATCTGGTTTTTAGCGCTGGAGATCAGGTGACGGATTGTGCGTGGACTGTACTGGCGTGGATCAATCTGATACCGCTCCATGAGCGTCCGCAAAAGCCGCTCCGCGTCGTCGGTATCGTAAATTGTAAAGTCTGGTGAGTAGCCAATACGCTGGCCTTCTTTACGCAGAATGCGGGCAAAAATTGCATGAAAGGTACCCATCCAGATCTGCCGAGCCGCTTCAGGACCCACCAAACGTTCAATACGATCCATCATTTCCCGCGCAGCCTTATTCGTAAAAGTGAGCGCCAAAATCTGATGCGGCTGCGCTTTACCTGTAGCAATCAAGTAAGCGATACGATGCGTAAGTGTACGCGTCTTGCCTGATCCTGGACCCGCAATAATCAACACGGGTCCCTCGCTAACCAGCACAGCTTGTCGTTGCACAGGATTGAGCCCTTCGAGAATGCGGGTAGCGGCTTCAGGCCATACGTTCACCGATCGGCTGCCCGCATCGTCACTTCGCAACCAGAAGGTATGCATCCGCTAGATTGGTCAATTTGGGAATAAGGTAAAGAAACAATTTTAAAACCCGAATGCCAACTGCTTTTTTCGTGAATGCGCCATGCCTTAGACCACTTTTCACGAAACCTCGCCGCTTTTTCCACTTTTTATTTGTTTAAACAAGTAATTGTTTGCTATCCTTTCACCAAGCGTTGTTGCTTATGGACAAAACCCGTGTACTGGTGCTGTATTACAGCATGTATGGACACATTGAAGCCCTTGCGCAAGAAGTGGCGGCAGGCGCAGCTGAAGTTGAAGACGTTGAGGTTGTCCTTAAGCGCGTGCCTGAATTGATTCCGGAGGAGCAGGCGCGCCAGATTGGGGTCAAACTCGATCAGAAAGCCCCTATTGCAACCGTGGACGAACTGTCCGAATACGACGCGATTATTGTGGGCACTCCCACACGCTTTGGTAACATGGCATCCCAAATGCGCAATTTTTGGGATCAGACCGGTCCTCTCTGGGCCCGTGGTGCGCTGATTGGAAAGGTGGGAAGCGTGTTTACTGCCACTGCCACTCAGCATGGTGGCCACGAAAGCACGATCCTTTCAGCCCACACCACGCTGTTGCATCATGGGATGATTGTCGTTGGCGTACCATTTAGCTGCGCCGAATTGACTCAGATCGATGAAGTGGCTGGCGGTTCGCCTTATGGCGCTGGAACGATTACGGGGAATGATGGCCGTCGGATGCTTTCGGACACCGAAAGACGCATTGCCCGCTTCCAGGGGCGGTACGTGGCTGAAATCGCACGTCAGCTTAAGGTAGGCCGTCTTGAAACCCAAACGGCTTAACCGCACTGCAAGTTGCCCGGCCGGTGTGGTACCGGCCGGGTTTTTTGTGCCCTTTTTATATCGCACAAGCTGTATATTGGGCCCATTCTGTTAACCCTGATATCAGGTAAAGATGTACCGACCCAAGATCTGCTGGATCATAATAGGCTGGGTCATTTTAGCTCAAGCTCAGGCCCAACCGACCGTTTTTGAGCCCTTGACCCTGCCGGCACCCAGCCTGCAACGTATGGCCTCTGGCGAGCCCGGTCCAAACTACTGGCAACAACGCGTCGACTACCGGATTCGCGCAACGCTTGATACCACCACCCATCGCATCACAGGCTCTGAGATAATTACCTACACAAACAACGCGCCGCTAGCCCTGCAAGAACTCTGGCTGCAGCTGGATCAAAACCTGTTTGCGGCTGGCAGCCTGGGCGATGCCCTGATCGAGCCCGGCTCGCGCTGGCGCGGCGCCTTCGAGGGGGGCGGCTTTCAAATCACGCGCCTCGAGGTAGTGCAGCAGGGCCGCCGTTACACGCCAAACTACCTGATCGACGACACGCGCATGCGCATTGACCTGGAAATGCCACTACCAGCCCAGGGCGGTCAGGTCCAGTTGGAGATCGACTTCAGCTTCATCGTGCCAGAATACGGGGCCGATCGCATGGGACGCCTGCGCGTAGCGCAGGGCACGGTCTACGAAATTGCCCAGTGGTACCCACGGCTGTACGTTTTTGACGACATGAACGGATGGAATGTCGCCCCTTATCTGGGACAAGGTGAGTTCTACCTCGAGTATGGCAATTTCGATGTGGAGATCACCGTGCCTCGTAACTTTATTGTGGTGGCTACCGGCGAGCTGCTCAATCCGGCCGAAGTGCTGACCGAGGAGCAGCAGGCGCGGCTGGCACAGGCGCGCCGCAGCGCCGAGACGGTATACATCATCCGACCAGAAGAAGTCGGCCGCCCCGAAACACGCCCGGCCGGCGAAGGGCCGCTCACCTGGCACTTCCGGGCCGAAAACGTGCGCGACTTTGCCTGGGCCGCTTCGCAGGCTTTCATATGGGATGCCGCATCCTGGCAGCACGTACTGCTCATGTCGGTCTATCCTAAAGAAGGGCTTGGCACACCTGAACAGCCAGGATGGGAGCACTCTACCCGCTACTTGCGCCACAGCATCGCACACTACTCGGAGATGTGGTACCCCTATCCCTATCCGGTGGCAATCAACGTGGCAGGCATCGTGGGCGGCATGGAATACCCGATGATCGTATTCTGCTCGGTTCGGGCACGTGGCCAGGGACTCTTCGGTGTAACTGACCATGAGCTTGGACACACCTGGTTTCCCATGATTGTGGGAAGTGACGAGCGCCGCTACGCCTGGCAAGATGAAGGCCTTAACACGTTCATTAACTACTATGCCCATCAAGCATTCTACGGCAGCGCTTCCCAGCGGTCGCAACTTATGGAGGCAGATTATATTGCGCGCTTGATGCAGGATACGCTGCTGCATCAACCTATCATGACCTATCCAGATCGAATTCGACCTCAAGCATTAGGCTTTGTGGCTTATCGCAAGCCGGGTTATGGAATGCGGTTGCTCAGGGAATACGTGCTAGGGCCAGAGCGTTTTGATCGCGCTTTCCGTGCCTACATTCACCGTTGGGCCTTCAAGCACCCCCAGCCAGCCGACTTCTTCCGCACAATCGAAAACGTGGCGGGCGAAGACCTCGACTGGTTCTGGCGAGGCTGGTTCTATTCGACTGATCTACTCGATCAGGCCATCGACAGCGTGCGCGTGGCCGAAGGACAAACGCGCCTTTACCTGCACAACCGTCAGGGCCTGGTCTTCCCCGTAGTTGTCGAAGCCACATATGCCGACGGCCGGAAGGCCCGCTACCGCTTCCCCGTTGAACTCTGGGCCACCGGTACCCGTCAGACTGTCGAGATTCCTGGGGAAGCAGTGCAGGTAGCACTGGATCCAGACCACCTGTTGCCCGACGTGGACCGCACGAACAACATCTGGCCTGTGCCTACCTCTGAGCAATAACCTTTGGGGGTGACTCCGGATGGCCCTACCCTTTTTGCTGTTTCCCTTCCGTCAACCACTAAGGTCGTAAGATGAGTCTAATTGCGCTATTGAGGGGTATTCTCGGGCTAACCTTCATTTTGGGGCTCGCTTATTTGCTTTCCAGCAACCGTCGCCACATTAATTGGCGCACGGTAGGCGGCGGTCTGCTGCTGCAGATTGTGCTGGCCGTCTTCATCCTGAAGGGCCGTGAGATGGCCACCTGGTTCACACCGCTGGGCTGGCCCAAGGAGTTCTTTGCCTGGGTCAGCTCGTTCTTCGTGCTCGTGCTCAACTTCACAACCGAAGGCGCCCGCTTCGTATTCGGTAACCTGGCACTCAGTCCCGGCACCAACGACAGCCTGGGCTTTTTCTTCGCCTTTCAGGTACTCCCCACCATCATCTTTTTCAGCTCGCTGATGGCCGTGTTTTACCACCTGGGCGTTATGCAGCGTGTCGTGCAGGCCGTAGCCTGGGTGGTCAGTCGCACGCTGGGCACCAGCGGCGCCGAATCGCTCTCCGTCTCGGCCAACATTTTTGTGGGGCAGACCGAGGCACCACTGGTCGTCCGTCCCTACCTGGAAAAGATGACGCGTTCAGAGTTGATGGCCGTGATGACGGGGGGCATGGCGACGATTGCAGGGGGCGTGATGGCCGCTTACATCCAACTCCTGGGAGATCCTTATGCGCAGGCACGTGGGCTGGCGCTCGAAGCAGCCCGGCTACAGTTTGCCGAGCATCTACTGGGCGCCAGTGTAATGGCGGCTCCAGCGGCATTGCTACTGGCCAAGATGTTGATTCCAGAGACCGGCCAGCCGCTGACGGCCGGCACCGTGCGCGTGTCGATCGAGCGCACCACACGCAACGTGATTGACGCGGCCGCTGCCGGCGCCTCCGACGGCCTGAAGCTGGCACTGAACGTCGGCGCTATGCTGATTGCCTTTATCGCGCTGATTGCCATGCTCAACTACTTTCTGGGATGGACCGGCGGTCTGGTGGGCGTCGAACTGTCGATGGAACGCCTGTTCGGGTGGATTCTGGCACCGGTGGCCTGGCTGATCGGGGTGCCCTGGAGTGATGCGGCGCAGTTCGGTGCCCTTGTGGGGACCAAGCTCGTGGTCAACGAATTCGTGGCCTACCTGAACCTTTCAACGCTTATCGGCCAAAACGCGCTCTCGGGAAAAGCCGTGGTGATGGCCACCTTCGCGCTGTGTGGTTTTGCGAACTTCTCCTCGATTGCCATCCAGATTGGAGGCATTGGGCCCCTGGCACCCTCACGTATTTCAGAGCTGGCCGAACTCGGCCTGCGCGCCGTGCTGGCCGGCACGCTGGCCAACATGATGACGGCTACGATCGCAGGCGCGCTGATAAGCTAAGCGCACTTATTCATCCTGGATTTGATAGTGGATGTTGAAGCGAATCCACGAAGGAACCGTAATCCAGGTATTCCCCTGACGCACGTAAGCCGGCTGCCAACGCATGCGCGTGGTAGCCTCCATAGCCAACAAGTCCAGCACGGGATGCACCCCTTCCAGTTTCCAGATTGCCTGAGGCTCTCCTTCGGCGTTGAGATACACTTGCATTTCGACGCGACCGGTTATGCCTTTTTTCACAAGGCTATCGGGGTAAGTTAGGGGCACGTCTTCTCCTAGGCGCGTGATTGGCCGGGGCTCCCGAAAGTACTGTAGCAGGTTACGGTAGCTTTCTTCGCGCAACCGATCGATCGCAGCTTCCAAATCTCCAGTAAGGGTAGCCTGAGCTACCTTGGGAGCAACGTAGCGACGAAAGAGCGAATCGATCACTTCAGGCTGCACCCGAAACAGCGGTGTTAGGCCGCGGCGCACAGCCTCAACCAGCACTTCTCCCCTGGCTCCCGATGGGGTTGCAGCAGCCAACGACCGCGTCTCGAGTCCCATTGCCCCCAGTGATTCCAGTGGACGAAAAGCTACTGTCGTGTCCACCCCACCACGCCACCAGCGCCCGTCGGCAGCCTGCCAGCCTTCCGGTGGTCCTGAAGGCAGCGAAGGCTGCTTACTGCATCCTGCATCAATCAGGAGTAGAGGTACGATGATCCAGCTTAAGCGAAAGCGCAATAACATAGAAAAATGGCTAATCCATCGCGTGGAGGAAAGATACACTGCAGCTGGCCTAATACCAAATGCAGATCTTTAAGTCTGCGCCGGCGGAGCCGACTCAGCGCGTGAAGCCAAACGTACAAAATAGCGACGCCGATCCATGGCTACAACCCGCACGCGACTTCCCGCGGCAATGTACTCCCCTTCGGTCGCTACTTCAATGCGCTCACCATCAATCTCCACAATACCAACGGGTCGCAAGGGCGTTACTGCGATGCCTTCCCGCCCCAGGTAGCGTGCCCGGTTTTCGCCTGGCCGTTCTGCACCGCTTCCCTTAAGCGACGTGGCTAGCACGAATTGTTTCCAAGTTCCGCTACGCCAGAGCACCGCAAACAGCACACTCCCGACTGCCAGTGTACTCGCAAGCACAACCAGTCCGGCAAGCCAACCCGAAGCGGTAAAGGCATATCCCACCCCAAACAACACCAATACCACTCCTGCAATCCCGGCAATGTTCATTCCCGGGATCCAGTATACCTCGACCACGATTAGGGCAAGGCCAATAAGAATAAGCGCGATGGCCAGTAGGAGGTCCAAGGTTTTTTATGATTATAGTTTTTAGCCCGTTTCGGTAGATAACGGACGTACTTCAATGCGACTACCTTGTACGCGTACAACCTCGACCATTGTACCGGCCGGCACAAACAGGCCTGCGGTGGTTACATCCAGACGCCGCCCGTCGATTTCAGCTATCCCGCTCGGGCGCAGCGGCGTAACAGCCCGCCCCTGTCGGCCGATCAAATGCGCCTCTACGGATTGGGCTGTGTAGCCCTGGTTTCGGGAGAGACCAGATACCAGCATCAGAGACTGAAAGCGCCGCGTGCGCGGCAAATAGCGGCCTATCACAGCCAACAGCACGCCAAACAGCACCAGCGTAGCCGTTAGCGTGAGCAGGGCTGAAGCCAGTTGACGCATTGCAGGAAAAGAAAACCCCACGTTGCCAATTAAAGCCGCCAGCAATCCCCCTATCATAAAAAGAATACCTGCAACCCCAGCTATCCCAAATCCAGGCAGTATAAGTAGTTCTACCAGTAAAAGCCCAACACCTACCAAAAACAACAACACCTCCCAGAATTCAACCAGGCCCATAAGATAGTTAGGCGCAAAAAATAGTAAAGCGCCAAGCAACCCCAGCAAGCCCGGCAGACCAAAGCCTGGGGTTTGCAGCTCAACGTACAATCCCCCTAGCATCAACAAGAGGAAAATTGTTTGCATAACCGGCGAAGCCAACACGCGCAAGCCACGTTCCAGCGGTGTCTGTGCATAGCTCACCACCGGATGAGGCCCGTATCCAAGCGCTTCAAACACCTCGTCGAGTGTAGCGGCCAGCCCATCAGCTACACCCAATCGAAGCGCCTCTGCAGCGGAAAGCGTCAGCACTTTGCCAGCAGGGACCAATCCTTCGATGGCCACATCCGGATCGACCATAGCCTCGGCAATGCGTGGATCACGGCCGTTTGCTTCAGCCGTGGCCCGCATAAGCCCCCGCATGTAGCTCTGGTATTTATCCGATGCAGGCTCGCCCGTAGTGCCCTCCACCACCGTAGCTGCTCCTATCGAAGCCCCTGGTGCCATTACAATGCGGTCACACGCGTACGCAATCAAGGCTCCTGCTGAGGCTGCGTTTTTGTCAATCCAGGCTATGGTAAGAATCGGCGTATCCAAAATACGCTGGCGAATTCGATCGGCAGCTGCTACCAACCCGCCAAACGTGTCGATATGCAAAACAATAAAGGCCGCATCGGCAGCTTCGGCTTCGCTTACCGCTCGGTCAACGTACTGCACCAAGACGTTGTCAATCATGCCCTCGACGGCCACCACGTAAACTGGGCCTTCGTCTGCCCAGGCCGAATAGCTTCCTAACCCCCATAGGATCAGGGTCATCCAGCGTAAAAAAAGTCTCTTACTTAGAAAGCGCGGCATAACCGGTCGCAGAGGGGGATTGCACTGGCAAAGCCTACGCAAAATTCAGCCTAAAGGTTCACCCCTCCAACATAGCCACAAGCAAGCTGATAGATATGCTTGCGGCATATCCTCACCTCATTGAAATGCTGCCGTATCAAGCGCTTAAATTGGGCGTGCGTCCAGAACTGAACGTGTCCAGGATCGCTGCTCACGTGCAACCACTGCCCTATCCGATTGAGCCAGCGAAAATAAGGCTCCAGGGGTACCGTTAGCACTACGTAGTAGCAGGCTACCCGCTTAAGCTCAGCAATAGCACGACCCGGATCTTCTAAATGCTCCAGCACCTCACTGCACACCACCGTATCAAAAGCTCTATCGGGAAAAGGGAGGCGGTAGATGTTCCCTTGATAAAACGTAGCATACCGGCCAAAATGCGTTCGCGCATAGGTCAGTGCCGATTCTGAAATATCGACGCCCATAATTTCAACTTCGGGCAAGCGTTGCTTTAGAAATGCGGCCACAAAGCCTTCGCCACAGCCCACATCCAACAGCGTTCTCGGCTGCGTCTGCGCAACCAGCGTAGCCAACTGCTCTAAAAATTGCAAAATATGCCAGCGGTAAAGGCGGTTATTTACTGTATACCGTCGCAGGTTTCCAGAAAGCGCGTCCTGCAGCATAAGCGGTTCAGGGTTCAATAAGCACCGGCGTACCAACAGCCACTATTGGCCAGAGCACGTCAATATCCTCATTACGGAGTGCCACGCAGCCCTGGGTCCAGTTGACCCGCTGGCCCGTACCCTGTCCGTGAATCTCAATCCATCCCCCTAATGCGGTATCCATCGGGGGCATTCGAAAAGTCGCTTCGGCCTCTACAATGGCCTGGTATTCAGCTTTACTAATCCGGCCTTCTTGCAATCCACGCAGGGCGTGATCGGCTGTTGGATAGTTCAGCACCAAGGCTTTATAGTAACGACTCCGAGCATTTTTGGCTGCCACGTAAAAAATACCCTCCGGCGTGCGCCAATCGTCAGGATTAGCTAAACTACCGCGCTGCACTTTATCAGCATAGGGATTAGGGCCAAGATCAACCGGAAAACTGCGCACCAGCGTTGCTCCACGGTACAGATACAGCCGCTGCTGACGTTTGGAGACCCGAATCCAAACGTTCGACAATGCTCGGGCTTCCACGTAGCCTTCGGCGCCATCTCGGGTACGCACCCGCCACCAGTACCCCTGTCGCGTCAAAAGTTGAACCGGCTCGCGCCGTGATAAGGCCAGGTAAGCGCCATCACCTGGAGCCTGATACAGCAACGCCCGTTCGACGGCCACGTAATAAAGCCCTGCATTGCTGTCAGGCGACAAGGCTATCAATAACCCAAGCCAAAGCCCCAGCGTAAACATTTTCTTCTTTTGGGGTTTACAGATAGCGTAAAGAAACAGTAAAATGCACTACAATGCAACCATTAAGGGGCTACAACCTGACGGCAGGCTTTGTTATGGGCAGCGCACCAATGGTAGGCTGCCAGTACGCCCTCGATATCTGAGCCTGGCATTACCCGACTGACCTGTCGGCGTACCACTTCAGCCGCATTGGCAGGAGCAAACGCATAACCTACCAAGTCCAGCGCTCCCAGGTCGCCGTTAGAGTCCCCGATATAGGCAGCTTCGGCTGCCGGCACCCCCAGAACCTCCAAGAGCCAAGCCAGTCCTTCACGTTTGGTTAGGCCCTTGGGCACAATGTCGATCGAAATATGCGTGTGAAACACATGAAATGCCGGATGGTGGGTAGCCACATAGGCTTCGACAATTGGCAGCAAACGCTGAATTTCTTCGGTATCGGGCCCTACAACACCGGCCTGCGTGCGCTTGCCGAAATCGAGCATCAACGCGGTTCCCGGCAGGCATGCTGTGGTTAGCCAGTGCCGCAGCGCCTCCACCTCTTGGGCCAGCTCTTCGGTAAAAGCCGGATGCCAATGCACAGCGGCCGCTACAGGGTCGAATAGACCCGCGCCGCTTTCAAACAACACTGGCACCTGTAACCCTAACGCTTGGGTAACAGCTTCAACGTAGGGATACGGACGTCCAGAACAAATCGAAAGTGCCGGCCAGTAAGGATGATCTCCAGGACGTCCAGCTTGACGCGCGCGGAGCGCCAGCTCCTGAAACCGATCCAGTGCAAAAGGTCGATACGGCTCAGATAAACAACCGTCAATATCCGTAACAAACAGTCGAATCATCGGATTAGTATTCTTTTTTAACCTGTAAGAGAATGCCCACGGGATGAACCTCGGGTTGCGCGGCTTCTGCCAGCCAAACCTGCTGGGCCTGAGCTTCGACGTACTGCACCTGGTCGCCTTGCCGGACGGCCAGTAGGAAGGGAATTCCAGCAAGTGTACCGTTATCCCCCGTAACCTGCCAGCTTAACCGGCGCATCGTAGGCTCCCAACGTACATGTAGCGTAGGCAAGCGATCGCTGTAAACCCAGTAAGCAAACACCGCTCCAAGATCTTGGCGGCTGAGCTCTTCTAAGACAGCCCGGAAGCCCTCGGTAGAAAGTGGCCTCCCAGCAAACCGCTGATAGACTGTTTGCAAAGCCTGACGAAAGACGGCATCGCCTAACTTTAAGCGCAGCAAATGTAGCACGCAGGCTCCTTTACGATACGGCACCCAAGTCAAGTGGACCTCAGGATCCACTACCTGACCGGGAACCAATGCGCCATGCAGCCGGAGTGCCTCGGGTGTCAGGCGAGCCATGTCGACCCATTGCTGGCGAGCGGTTTCGATTCCTGCGGTTGCCTCATAAAACAGGGTGGTCAAGTAAGTCGCCGCCCCTTCTGAAAGCCATAAATCGCGCCAATTTGCTATTGTAACGTGGTTGCCGAACCACTGATGTACCAGCTCGTGCACCTGCACGCCTTCCACATCGTCTAACTCAAACAGATCGGCACGCAAAAATGGCGCAGAAGCATTCTCCATACCGGCATAGTCGATAGGTACCTGCACCACTGCATAACTACGATACGGGTAAGGGCCAAGCCATCGGCTGAACCACTGCAATGCTTCTGGGGTGCGCCAGAACCGGTAGATACGATCCCGATCAGAAGCCAACAGCACATACGACACCTGTAATGTGTCGCCTAAAAGGGTATCTTTCTGCACGAAATCGCCTACAGCAAAAGCAAAACTATAAGTAGGCGCCGAAGCGTCTAAGCGCCATCGGTAATGCAAGCGACCGCTTAGCGTGTCGCAGCGCACAAGCCGTCCACTGCCGATAGCCTTGTACCCTATAGGCACAATCAGCGTCAGGTCCAGGGTTGCCGGATCGGAAGGATGATGCACGGCCGGCAGCCAACCACACCCCCGATATGGCCAGGAATCGGTAAATATGACCGTCTGGTTGATATATGGCTTGGCATAGAGCCCTTCTTCAGGAATGCCGTGGTACCACAGGGTAAGCTGGCTCCGTGTGCTGCCTGATAAAGGAAGCACCAGGCGTTCGCCACGACGCACTGGCTGCACCGGCTGATCGCCAACCCGGGCAGAATCAATTGTCATTCCGGCTGCAAAACAAAGCGGCAGCTCGGCAACCGTACGCTGATGGCGTACGTCCAACATGACTGAGCCTTCCAGACGGCGCGTTTCAGGATCAAGCGAAAGCACTACGGAATAATGCTGCACGTTAACGCCTGGTGGTGGCCTATACAAATCCTGCATTGGGGTGTTGCAAGCAACCAACCCCAGTAGTCCTACGCCTCCCCAAATGGCAATCCGGCGCTGCATGGAGTTTAGGGCTCTTCTTGCGGCCCTAACACCTGCCGCAATTCCTCAATGAGCTCGTCTGAAATGCCCATGCTGCTGAAGCCTCCATCATGATACAAGGTCTGCATGGTCACCATACGGGTGAGGTCGCTCAGCAGCGTAACGGTATAGTCGGCGCAGCTTTGCGCATCGGCATTGCCCAGCGGTGCCACGCGTTGGGCAAATTCATACATTGCATCAAAGCCTGCGATACCAGAACCAGCCGTAGTCCGCGTTGGACTCTGAGAGATCGCATTAATCCGGATACGCCGCTTGCCAAGCCGATAGCCCCACGAGCGCACAATGCTTTCCAGCAGCGCCTTTGCATCGCCCATTTCAGAGTATTGCGAAAACGTGCGCTGCGCGCCAATGTAACTTAGCGTGACGATCGAAGCGCCATCGGCCAGCGCTTCTTCGGCCAAAGCACAGTGAATAATCCGGTGCAAGCTGACAGCCGAAATGTCGAGGGTTTTAAAATACCACTCGTAGTTTAGATCTTCGTAGGGGCGATTTTTGCGGATATTGAGCCCCATGCCGATCGAATGGACAATAAAATCCAGTGGTCCGAACGTCTCTTTGGCCTGTCGAAAAAGCGCCAGCAACTCTTCGTTGTTGGTGGCGTCGGCCCAGATGATAGGGCTACCGGTTTTTTCGGCAAGCTTTTCTAAGGTGCCCAGACGTTTGGCAACGGGTGCGTTCGAGAGTACAAACCGTCCGCCTTCGCGATGCACCGCCTCCGCAATTGCCCAGGCAATGCTCTGTTCATTGAGGGCGCCAAAAATAACACCTTTTTTGCCTTCAAGCAGGCCATAGCTTTTTTGTGCCATAGGACAACACAATCAGGTTAAAGCGTGGAGTTAGGACAAAACTACGACATCAAAAGTCTTTACGCGTATACGTGATGCAAAGGGGTAACCAGCTCACACAGCGCTTCATGCAAGTACCCGTTGGTTGCCAGCAATTGTCGGGCATAGATGGGGTCAGGACGACCGTGAAAGTCGGTAACTTTTCCTCCTCCTTCCTCAACCAGCAGAATGCCGGCGGCCACATCCCAAGGGCTTAGACCAGTTTCAAAAAAGCCGTCGAAGCGACCGCACGCCACCCAGGCTAAGTCCACCGAGGCCGCTCCAGGCCGCCGCACCCCAAGAGTTGCTTCAATAACGCGGCCTAATGCCTCTAAATACTCCTGTAGGTGTACAATTTCGCGATACGGGAAGCCGGTTGTGATCAATGCCTCACGCAGCGTGCGCGTACGGCTTACCTGAGCGCGCACCCCATTGACGTACAGCCCGCCGCCACGCACCGCTGTAAACAGCTCGTCATGCGGCACGTCGTAGACGACGCCAACCACCGTCTGTCCTTCATGCTGCAGCGCCAAGCTGATGGCATAAGGAGGCACGCCATGGGTAAAGTTTGTGGTGCCGTCGATTGGATCAATAATCCACCGAAAAGGTACGTGGCCTACTGCGCCCTGTGGACCCGCGATGTCTTCTTCAGCCAAGATGGCGTGATCGGGAAAGCGCGCCAACAACCCTTCCACCAAAAACCGTTGCACTTCTTCATCGGCGCGTGTTACCAGTTCGTTGTACCCTTTTTCGCGAACAGCCACCCGGCCTGCGTAAAAACGCACCAACCGTCCGGCCTGTCGAGCCAGCTCAGCTGCTACATCTCGGGCTTGTTCGTAAAATGCGGTAGATGTCATACAGACCTCTGGAGCTTACAGGTGCCTTAGGGGTTCTTGCAACGCTTCGCCTTCTAAACCGGTTAGCGCAATGCGTTCCCTTAGCTGGGTGATCCTTTTGAGCCTGGGGGCTTGCCAACCGGCCGCGCCCCCTTCATCCCCTGTACGTATGTCGCCGGAGTTAATTCAATTGGATACGACTGTGGTGGCGCAAGCGTTTGCACGACTTTCGCGCGACACGACCGTGGTCCTACGCAACACCCGCATCTTAAGCCTTTCGGGACAGGTGCAAGGCCGGGAAGTGCAATGGCTTCGCCTTGAACCCGACAAGCCGCCCCAACTGCTTAGCCGCTACCGCAGTGGTACTTTCCCGAAATTGCCGATCCTTAAAGCCTCTTCTGCCCTACCGCGAAAACCACAAGCTTTATTGCATAGCCTCTGGCCCCAACCCTTGCCATTTGTGCAAGCCCGCTACCGGACTTTATACCACTATACCCCGCTAAAGGATACGCTGATTGAAGGATACCGTCTAAGCCGGGTGGGTGTTATGCCAATCGATACGCAACACTCCCAAGCACTGTGGCAAGGCGTACTGTATTTAACTTCTACCCAACAAGTGGTGGGAGCCGATCTTTCCCGTAGCTTGCGCACGCTTTGGGGTCAAGAGCATCAGTATATAGGCTTGCGCCTGCTGCCTGACCGTAAGGGCTCCTTGCGGCTGGCCTCTGAATATCTGGCGCTTGAAATCGATCCACCTGGTCTTTCGGCCTACCGCTTGTGCCTGAGTACTACCTACACGTATCCACCCAGCCAAGCGGAACGCCGCGACATAGTGAGGGCTCCCTGCCCTTTTGAGCAGCAGCTTCGGTAACCCCCTATGCAAGAACTTTGGCTAACGCTCGATCTGGGTAATAGCGCACTAAAAGGAGGCCTCTTTGCCGGAGAGCAGTTGCTCCATGCGTTTAACATACCGACCGAAGAGGCTGGGTTGCAAACTACGCTGCAGGCTGCACTGCAAAGCTACCGGCCAAGCCGGGCAGCCATGGCCTCGGTTGTACCGTCACTCAGTAGCCGCGTGCAGGAAGCTGTACTCCAAGTAACCGGCTTACGTCCTGCCCTTATAGGTCCTGATTGGGTACTGCCCCTACGACTAGGCTACCAAACACCCCATACTCTGGGTGCCGATCGTCTGGCGGCCGCAGTAGCAGCCTGGGTGCACTACGGTCAGGCCCAACATTACCCCGTCGTCGTGCTCTTAGCCGGTACGGCACTCACCCTTGAGGTCATCGATGCTACGGGGTGCTACCATGGTGGCCTTATTGCTGCGGGTCCGGAACTGCTCCGACGAGCCTTAGCCACAGGTACCGCCCAGCTTCCTGAAGTACCTCTTGTCTGGCCTCCGGCCCCCATCGGTCGCTCCACCCAAGAAGCCCTGCAGGCCGGCATTTTGTATGGCTTTGTTGAGAGTGCACGCGGGCTACTTGAGCGTGTAACAGAAGTCCTCCCTACCCAACCCGTCGTTGTGTTGAGTGGGGGCTGGGCGTCGCTACTCAGGCCACACCTCGCTGCTGAAGTGCACGTAGAGCCCTATCTTGTGCTGGAAGGCGTGCGCTTGCTGTTGGCCCTGAACCCGGATCGAGGACGTTATACAGCATAGGCTTCCAAAAGCGCTGCAATGCGCGCCAATACCATGTCGATGGCCACCTGGTTATAGCCGCCGCCGGGAATAATTACGTCGGCCAGACGCTTAGAAGGCTCAACAAACTCCAGATGCATGGGCCGGACCGTACGCTCGTACTGAGCCAGAATCGATTCAATCGTGCGGCCTCGCTCTTCCATGTCCCGTCGAATGCGGCGAATGAGTCGCACGTCATCAGGCGCATCCACGTAGAGCTTGATGTCCATGCGTTCGCGTAGTAAAGGTTCGGCCAGCACGAGAATGCCCTCCAGAATAATCACAGGGCGAGGCTCAACGCGTATCGTATAAGGAGCGCGGGTGTGCGTGGTAAAGTTATAGACAGGCTTTTCGATGGGTTTGCCGGCCAGTAAGGCGTCCAAGTGTGCCCGAAGCAATTCGGTTTCAAGAGCGTCCGGGTGATCGAAATTGACTTGCACACGCTCCTCAAAAGGTAAATGACTCAGATCCCGGTAATAGGCATCGTGTTCTAAAACGGCAATATAAGCCGGCCCAAAGGCTTCAACGATTTTACGCAGTACGGTTGTTTTTCCCGAGCCCGATCCGCCTGCGATGCCAATCACCACCGGTCGCCCCATAGCGCATCAGCCGCGTTTGACCATAACCAGCACGGCTTTCCGCGTCGTTGCCTCGAACCGGCTGGAAGCCACATCAAGCCGATATCCTTCTGGATCATGCCAGGCGCGAAGCCCTTCCGGGTCGCTCAAACCTTCACGCACAATAAAATTGACCAAACGTCCCCGTAGTAGTTTCACCCCATGGGTTACCGGCCGACACCCCCCCTTCTGCTCCCGAAAGAACCGTACTTCGATCATTTGCTGATAGGTATGCCCATCTTCCCAGGCTTCTTGATGGACCGCGGGCAGCAAGTTCCACACGACCCGGTCCTTCAGCAGCTCGTTGAGCAAGGGGCTGATATACGGTCGCCAATAACGCGAAACCTTACCGATACCCGGCACTACCGCCTCCATACGCAGGCGATAGTTGGGAATCAGATCATCTGGCCGGAGCAGCCCAAAAAGACCAGAAAAAATGATGGTGTTTTCCAAAAAGCGGCGCTGCGCTCCAGTAGGTAGACCGGCAAAGTCCAACGCCTGATAGAGCACACCGGGGCTGTACCGATCCAAGGCAGCCATCAACGGGGCTTTGTAAAGTTCACGCGTAAGGCGAACTGCTTCGTCAAGAAGAGGGCCTTTGAGGCCGAACAGCTTTTCCAGATCGCATCCTTCTTCAATTGCCTGCTGCAAGGCATCGATAAGCCGCCGCCGCTCGGGGTTGAGCTCGCTGAAGTAGTTAAACGTGTTCGAGGCGCGATAGTCGAACACATTCGGCGCCAGCGGATTACCTCCCGCCTTTTTTCCTTCGGCAGGGGGTAGAAGAATGGCAAATTCAGGCATGGAAGGTGTTGCTTGGCGCTTCAGGCGCTCGAAGAAGACGTCCGCTTGCGACGCAAGTCGCCCAAAAGCGCGTCGATATCCTGCCGTATGGTTTCAGCCTGTGCTCGGGCATTGGCCACCAGCGCATCTCCTGTACGCCGTGCTTCGCTGGGCTCTGCCGGATGAAGCAAAGCGGCTACCATTCCTTGCATGCGCTCACTCAGTTGGCCCAGCCGGTAGGACACCCGGCGCCGCAACTGCCCTCCTGTCTCCGGCGCTACCAGCAAGCCTGCGACAAAGCCTACCACGCTTCCTGCCAAGATACCTACTAGGCCAGCTGTCAGGAGTTGTCCACGTGTATAAGTTTTCATGTCACTTCCCTGGTTGGCCAATGCCCAACTATAAGCGAAAAGCCATGCCACTTAGCGGTTTTTCTTTTTGTGCCGGTTTTTACGAAGCCGCTTTTTCCGCTTGTGCGTAGCAATTTTTTTCCGCTTCCGTTTCCTTCCGCAAGGCATACGATACTATGTTTTTATACGGGTTTTGAGGAAACTACATCATAGACAGGGAAACGTAAACGCTAGCCCATACAAGCGGGTTTCGAAGAATTCTTGAGCTTGGCATCTGCCGCACCCATATCGTATCTTTTTTGCATATACCTTGGGCGCCGTGGGGAAGCATTCATGACGTCAGTTATCCCAGAACGTCGGCAAGCGTCTTTCGTGTATTTAGAAGCCGGTCCGGTGGAACATAAGCCCGCTCTGGTCTTGCTCCATGGGATGCTAGGTGAGCCATCAAACTGGGCTCATACGTTGCCAGCATTGGCGCAAGCTGGCTACCATGCGTTAGCCCCGCTACTTCCAATGTACGACTTGCCGCTAAAAGCTTCTAACGTGTCCGGCTTAGTAGCCTTTATACGCCGTTTTGTAAGCACGTTGAATTTGTCGCCTGTAATTTTAGTAGGCAACTCGCTGGGAGGCCAGTTGGCGTTGCTCTATGCGCTAAGCTACCCTGATCAGGTTGTCGCTTTAGTGCTTACCGGCTCAAGCGGCATTGAGGAAGTTGAGCTAGGCACTAGTACTTTTCGCCGCTACGACCGCACATACATTCGCGAGCGCGCAGCGCTGACGTTCTACAATGCCGACCTAGTCACCGATGTGCTACTGGATCGCATTATGGCGATTATTCGTGACCGGCAAAAAGCCTTACGGTTGATCCACATGGCCCGTTCAGCGCAGTCTGAAACAGTAGCCGATCGACTCGGCCAGCTTAAGCAACCAGTGCTTCTGATTTGGGGCCGTAATGACCGCATCACCCCACCTGAAGTGGCCCAGCGCTTTGCGCAGGCACTCCCCCACGCTACGCTCTATTTTATTGATCGCTGTGGTCATGCGCCAATGATGGAGCAACCCGAAGCGTTCAATACGATTTTGCTTGCCTTTTTAGAACACCTGATCCCCGTCCCATTAAACGGACGCGCACGGTCTGCAGAAACAGACACTTCTCCGAAAGATAGCTTGTCTACCCGAACCGCTTCCGCTATTTAAATAACTGGCACGCTGCTTGCGTCCGATTTAGACTGTGGCTGCGCGCTCTGCATCCTGGGTGTTGCAGGCCAACTGCGGTGAGCCTCCGCCGATCGGGCAGGTACGAATGGGTGAGCGTACCTGCCCGGTTTTTTTGGATCTTCTGTTTTCCTTTCCCGTAGGCAATCCTATCCACACAGATAAAACCGATGCGATACGGGAGCTGGTTCTGGGGACTGATCTGGCTTGTTGCTGGGTGCAGTCCGCGCATGGTGCCGCTTTACTACGATTACCGCGCGGCCGACACAACCCTGCAGCCCCTTTTTCACGTCTCCACGGCACTTCAGGCTTCCGGATGGAAACTGGCTACGGCCGACACAAGCTTTTTGCAGACCCAGCCTCGAACGCTGCGGCACTGGGGACTCTACCGGGTGGTTGTCCGGCTGGAAGCTGTGCCAGTTGACCGCACCTACGTGCGTCTGTTTATTCATCCGTATCGGGTCTACATCGGCGGACGGCGTAGTAAAATTCCTTACCTTCCCACAGGTTTACAGGCCATCTTGCTCCCTCGACTGCACGCTGCCTTAGAAGCCCATGGGTTCTCACCTGTAGGCACAGCCTGGCAACGACCACAGCAGAAACCCTAAGCGGAACCTTTTGTACGCTAACGGCGTGCATTCAATGCGTTCTTTGAGGGGATGAAACGGTTTCGACGGGTGGCAGACGCACGGCAGGTTGCGTGCCGAGCTGCCTGGCATGCTCGTTAATCTCGCCAGGAAAAAGCAAGTGCGAACGACTACTCGTACGCGATGGCGGCCTAATTGAGCCCGCCATCTGTCTCCCACGCAGCGCGTCCGCCCGTGCGTGGCGAGGCATCGACCGAGGCGGACTGGCTGTAGCCAGTGCCGGCTGAACTGGCGCAGCGAGATTATAATCAGCCTGGGTTCATGCCTAGCCTTGCCGGTCGGCAAACGGCATGAACGACAACAAATAGACCGGCTACGCACGTAGACGCCTGACTGGGCGGCCATCCGGACGCGGGTTCGACTCCCGCCATCTCCACACTCAACGCCGCAGGCTTTTTGTAAAAGCCTGCGGTTTTTTTATGCGCTATACCCTACTCGAGAGAAACGTCTGCTCAAGCCAACTTCGAATCTGGTCGCGCACACGGCGAAAAGCCTCTAAGCGCACCTCCGCATCGCCTTCCACTGCCGACGGGTCAGGAAAACTCTGATGTAAGTTTTGCCGACGTGCTGGCACATACGGGCAATGCTCCCGCGCATGATCGCACACCGTCACCACATAATCCATCGGAATCTCCCGATACGCCTCAACCGACTTTGAGCGATGCGTACTGAGATCAATTCCGAGTTCCTGCATCACCCGTATGGCCAACGGATGCACACCACGGGGCTCGGTCCCTGCACTATAGACTTCGTAACGATCCCCTGCCAGCGCCCGAAGCAAACCCTCAGCCATTTGCGAACGGGCAGAATTATGCGTGCAAACAAACAAAACGCGCAGCTTTTCCTTCATGCAGCAGCGATAGCCTTTGGGTCAAAAATCAAGTGGACTTCTCAACCCCGCCCGCTTAGTTAAGGTCCATAGATAACGAAAAGATAACCTTTTGCCTGCTTAATCGCATTTTTTTACACCTTCGGTCGGAACAAAGCCTGCGCTGTTGTATCTTTGCTGCACGCCGGACCTAACCGCTTTCCCAAACATGACGCCTAATCAACAACCTCAGGCTGTAACCATGACGTTGGAGCAGCTTTGCCAGGAATTATCGCAACAGATTGCACCTGCTCTGCTAAGGCGTTTTCGCCAAATGGGGTGGAGCTCGGCTACCTTGCAAGATGCTGAAGCCTTCATTACCAAGGTTGTTACCGAGGCCTGGCGTACACCCAAAGAACAGTACGACCGCACTATTGCAGCCTGCATTAACCAGGCGTTGGAACCCGTGCTCAAGCTGCATAAGCGGTCCCGCACGCACATTACCTTGGAGGTACTCCCTACTCCCTAAAGCATCAAACTGCTGCTGCCATGTACCCTCATCGCCTACTCTTTGCCGGACTTGCCACCTTACTTTTGCTTTCTTCGGCCCAAGCGCAAGATACCATCGAAGTGGTGCCTCCACCTCGCTCTGGCAACTTGGAGCGCAGCCCCTTAGCTTTAGCTGCCACGTGGATCGACAGTGCCTATGTAAAAATCGTCTACGGTTCGCCCCGTAAACGCGGCCGGGAAATTTTTGGTGCACTGGTACCCTATGGTCAGGTCTGGCGCACAGGCGCTAATGAAGCAACTGAAATCACCACCACAGGTGATCTCAACTTTGGGGGACATCGGCTACCAGCGGGCACCTATAGCCTTTTTACTATCCCTTATCCAGAGCGCTGGACCATTATCGTCAACCGTGCCCTGGGCCAATGGGGCGCTTACGAATACAACGCTGATTTGGACCTTTTCCGCTTTGAGGTGCCGGTGCACCAAACAGATAAACTCTATGAGGGCTTTACCATTACCTTCGAAAAAGAAGGGGATCATACGTTTCTCTACTTACGATGGGATCGCACCGAGGTGCGCATTCCAGTAGCTACTGCTCGTTAGGCCTTTACTATACCGTAACTTCTTCAGCTACCCGGAACGCGGGCTTCGGCAGTTTTTTATAACACCGAGTTTAAGAAAACCTATAAAATCTCCATGACACCGATCAAGTTTGGCACCGACGGATGGCGGGCGGTTATTGCAGATGATTTTACGTTTGCGAACTTAGGCCGCGTAGCCCAGGCAACGGTCCGCTGGCTTAAGAAACGCTATGGAGAAACCCCCCGCGTTGTGCTCGGACACGACACCCGCTTTATGGGGCGGGAATTCGCCGAGCATGTAGCCCGCATCTTCGGCACTCAAGGCATTTCGGTACGGTTTGCTGACACGTTTACCACCACCCCAGCCATTAGTTGGGCCACAAAGCATTTCGGGTGCAATGCGGGCATCGTCATTACTGCCAGCCATAACCCTCCCAAGTACAACGGCTTTAAGATCAAGGCCGATTTTGGTGGACCAGCCCCCCCAGAACTTATCGCCGAAGTAGAGCAGGAATTGCCTTCAGCTGAGCCCCCTTCGGTGCTGCCAACGTTCGACGATCTGGTGAGCGACGGACGCATCGAACTCATCGACCTGAATTCAGCATACCTGAACCTGCTTCGGGAAAAGCTGGACATTGAGGGCATCGCGCGCAATCTAAAAATCGCCCACGATGCCATGTTCGGCGCCGCGCAAGGGCTGGTCAGTCGCCTCTTGGGTCACGACCGGGTTGTGGAGTTGCATTGTGACTTTAACCCTGGCTTCCACGGACAGCCACCCGAACCGATCGAACGCAACCTACAGGCATTGGCCGAGGTGGTGGTCCGCGAAAAATGCGACCTGGGTCTGGCCAACGACGGCGACGCCGACCGTATCGGGCTGTTTGACGAAACAGGCCGCTTCGTTACTTCCCACGAAATCCTCGCCTTGCTGGTCAAGTACTTGCACAAAGAACAAGGCCTAAAAGGCGATGTGATTAAGACGTTTTCTACTACGCATTTGCTCGACAAAATGGGCCAGGCTTACGGGCTGCGTGTTGAAACTACACCGATCGGCTTCAAGCACATTGCCAAAGAAATGGTGCAGCGAGACGTGCTCGTAGGCGGTGAAGAGTCAGGCGGCATTGCCGTTAAAGGCCACATCCCCGAACGCGACGGGATCTACATTGGCCTGCTGATCGCCGAGATGCTGGTACGCCGCGGCCAAAAGCTCTCAGCGCTTGTGCAGGAGCTCTACGAAGAGTTTGGACCGCATTTTACTTACCGCATCGACTTGCATACCACGGAAGACAAAAAACAGGCTGCCCTGCGTCAACTCCGGGAAAGGGGAGGCCTGCAAGAGGTTGCGGGCGATGCGGTACGCGAAGTGCAAACGCTCGATGGCTTCAAGCACATCACAGACCGCGGCTGGGTACTGGTGCGCCCTTCAGGTACAGAACCCCTGCTACGCGTCTACGCTGAAGCCCCTTCACCCCAACTGGCCGAGGCGTACGTACACAGTGCTGTCGAACAACTGGGATTTGCCGAAGTAGCCACCCACTAAAGCAGTCCAAGCAATAGGCTGTGCCCGCTCTACGTGGTGCGTAGAGCGGGTTTTTTATTATTGCTTCAAACGCCGCAAGTTAAGCACCAAACTCAACTCCACCCCCCCACCTACCGCATCAAAACCCCCAATCAGTAGCAAAGGATCGGCTCGCCAAACCAGCACCGGCGCAAGGATGGGATAAGTCGCATAACGGCCGTTGCGCTCCTCCCAACGCACCCCCAAGACACCACCCAGTTGCCACCGATGGGTTCTTTCTCCTCCAAAGCCCATCAAACGCAGGCTGAGCACCTCGGGCTCGGTTCGCGAGCGCTTGAGCAAAGCTGCATTACAACTCACCGCGAGCAACATCCCCCAACCCGAACGTACCACGCCACTAGTAAAGCCGATAGGCGCCTGCTTCAAGTTGCCGGCATAGCCGATGCCTCCTCCTACAATAGCTACCAGCCCAACAGCGGCTATGCCGGCCAGCGCAGCCGGAAGCAAGGTGGCTTCTTTTTGATCTTCTTCGTCTTCTTCACCTTTCCGGGGCAATCTATCGCCGCGTTGGCTACCAGCTTCGCGGCCCGGCCGCTCCTTACGGACTGCAGCCCTTCGTCCAGTACTTCGCGGCCGACCCTGGAGAACCGAGGCGCCGTTTTTACCTGCCTCTTCCGTTACAACTACTACCACATCAGGCTCCCAAACTTCTATAAACGGTGGTCTCGGATAGGCACGCACCGTGGTCCAGCTCGTTTTGCCCTCCTCATTAGCTGAAAAGGAAAGGCTTTCAAGCATTAGCGTATCGAGGCAAAGCCCGGCTTGCAACCATCGCTGCAGCGAATCCGGCTCTATAGCTTCGAGTACCTCTTCTACAGGGAAAGCCTGCGTGGCTGACGTGAATACATCAGGCCATGGGCCAAGCTCCAAGCTATCAAACCGCACGGGCCAGGTAGCAACTTGCCTGCCCATAACCGAAAATCCTAAGCGCACGTCCAGCCTCTCCAGACGCACCTCTTCCGGTAGCTGCGCGCGCAGCACCCGCCGCCCCTTGTAAAGCCCCCACAAACTGGGATGCCAAGCCAGCGAAAATGAGGCGTAAACCGAGTCGCCCCGCACCCAATAGCGATAGCCTATAAGCAGCGTATCCAAAAAAGGCAAAACGTCTACCTGCGACCAAGCTTTAGGATCGCGTGCAAAAATCTGCGTCAGATCATCCTCTGAAGCTGGCCAGTTCACCAGGCGCAACACCCCTTCCTGGATCGATTGGGCCCATCCTCCATGAAAATGTCCCGCAGCAAATAGGAAGCTGCAACATAAAATCCATCGCATGGCACCAGCAGTAGGGATCGCTTCGCAGACAGGCAATCATGTAGCGGTAGACCGGCAAAAACAACACCAACAGGGCAACCGCCTAATCGCTGCACTCACCTTTGGCCTGTCCTGTGCCGAAAGCGCGGTCAGCTACTGCTCAAGCCGTCTAAGCACCTTAAGCTTTGTGCAGCAAAGTGGACATTCGGACCCTACACCTTTAGCGAAGGCTCAACGCTGGCCATACTCTTTACTTAGCGCCAGATTGAGGTTTGGAGCATCAAGCAAAAAGACGGCTATCTGAGGATAGGAGGGGTGATAGAGGGTCCCTACGATATACTGGCCATTGAGTGAAATTGCAGGTACGCCCAGGAGTGCAGCACCCGGTCGGGCAAGTGCCCGATGACCATGGCGTAGCATGTGCATACCACTTTCTGCTGTCCAGTAGAACGTTTGCCACGAGCCTGCTTGGTCTTGAGCTAGACCTACGATTGCTCCATCGGCGCTAACACGGGCGGCTTCGCTTTCCCATCCCCCAAGCGTGCCCAAGTCCTGCATGCCTTGGGCGGCTGTCCAGCGAAACGCCCGCTTACGTCCTCTGCCGTCTTGGGCTACACCGGCTACCACCGCTCCATCAGGCGAGACGGCCAGCGCTTTACTCCAGCTTCCTCCGAGCGTGCCCAGGTCCTGCATGCCCTGTTCAGCCGTCCAGCGAAACGCCCGCAACCGACCATAACGATCCTCCGCCACACCCACTACCACCGAACCATCCGCCGAAACCCCAAGCGCCTCACTCTCCGATCCCCCAAGCGTACCCAGATCTTGCATCCCGCTGTCAGCTGTCCATCGGAAAGCCCTGGGCTTAGCCTGAGCATCTTCTGCCATGCCGACCACCACCGATCCATCGGCCGAAAGTCCCGATACTTTGCTACGTAACCCACCCAAGGTGCCCAGATCCTGTACCCCTTTCTCTAAAGTCCAGCGAAATGCACGAACACGACCGGCATCGTCTCGGGCTATACCGACAATGGTATGGCCGTCCACCGAAACGCCCGTAATTTGATGCACCGATGTTGCTTCAAGATCAAACCAACTTAGCGACGGCGTCTGTCCTGTAGCTGATCCATATAAAATCAGTAATCCTATAAGCTGAGCGATAAGATGACCCTTCATGGTTACCCTGATTGATTCGCACAGGTGGCCTTTTCCTTATGCGCAGATGGCTTTAAAAGAGTATCGACTGCAGAGCTGAGACGTTTAGGCTGATGGGGTCCTAACGCATTCAGAAACTGTGGACTTCGCAGTAGATCCAAGAAAAAGCTGCACGTGATGATCCTTTTTTTGCATGTGTCGTTTGGAAAAAGTGCGTACCTTACGGCAATCCTAAAGCTCGGTTGACCTTGCCTATGTCGGAGCAGCGCTATCTTGTTGCCGCTCGTAAATACCGGCCTCAGCTTTTTCGCGAGCTGGTGGCGCAAGAACATGTCACCGAAACGCTAAAAAATGCCCTTCGACTGGATCGACTTGGCCACGCCTACTTGTTTAGTGGCCCACGAGGTGTAGGCAAGACAACAGCTGCCCGCTTATTGGCCAAGGCGATTAACTGCCAGACGCCGTTAGATCAGCGGGAGGACGGTGCTGAACCCTGTCGTCGATGCGAGGCCTGCTTGGCCTTTGAAGAAGGACGGAGCCTAAACGTATTTGAGATCGATGCGGCTTCCAACAACCGCGTCGAAGATGTGCGGGAGCTGCGCGAAACGGTTCGCGTTCCTCCCCAAGGCGCCCGTAAAAAGGTCTATATCATCGACGAAGTGCACATGCTTTCGAATGCGGCCTTCAATGCGCTGCTCAAAACGCTTGAAGAGCCGCCGCCCCATGTGCTGTTTATCTTTGCCACGACGGAGCCGCACAAGGTTCTGCCTACGATTCTTTCGCGGTGCCAGCGCTTTGACTTCCGACGCATTCCAGTAGAAGACATCGTAGCGCGTTTGCGTGAAATCTGCGCCGCCGAAGGCGTTGAAGCCGATGACGAATCCCTCATTCTGCTGGCCCGCAAAGGCGATGGCGCGCTGCGTGATGCGCTTTCGGCTTTTGACCAAGCCGTTTCGCTCTGTGGGCCCACGCTGCGCTATGCCGAACTGGCCCAGGCGTTGGGGGTGGTAGACATCGACCTGTACTTTGAGGTAACAGAGCATGTGCGCACTGGAAATGGGGCTGGCATGTTGCAGCTTGTCGAGCGCATTGTACGCGCCGGTTACGACCTGCAGGAGTTTGTAATCGGTCTGGCCGAGCACGTACGCAATCTGCTTATTGCCCGTACGCTCCCTGATCTTTCGCTGATTGAGGCTGGGGAGACGACACGCCGGCGCTATGCGCAAGCTGCTGAAGCGTTCACAGAGGCCGATCTTTTACGCATGTTGGGATTGCTGGCCGAAGCAGAAACGGCCCTAAAACAAAGTGCGCACCCGCGGCTGCGCTTGGAGCTTGCGCTATTGCGGTTGGCCAGCCTGCCCCATGCGGTTGACTTGCGCCGCATTCTGGAGCAATTAGATCGGCTTGCTCAGTCCGCGCCTAATGGACCGGCAACCCCTTCATCCCCTGCTTCGCTTCCTCCTGAAGGACGGACGACCATGCCTGCTCTTACACCTAAGTCTACCGCTTCTTCAACTGCATCGCAACAGGGTGCCTCGAGTAGCGGTTTGAGCAATCCGTTCGGGCCGCCTGCGCTCCGGATTCGTCCTGCTACAAAGCCGGGCGAAGGTTCAGGGCAGGCACTTCAGGTAGCCGAAGTTGCCCTCGAGGCACCTGAAGTGGCCTTTCAAACCATAGTTTCCGGATGGGCTGATTTTGTACATCAAATTAAACAGGTACGCATTCATGTGGGGTCGTTGCTGGAAGAGTCGCGTCCGCTTCGGCTGGTGCACGATACGCTGCAGCTTGCTGTGCCTGATGAACATGCAGAACGGTTGCTGCGTAACCAGGAAAGCTTCTTGATTGAACAGCTCCACGCCTACCTTCAGGAGACCACCCCCATTCGCTGCATCCGTTTTGTTGCCCAAGCGCGTTCGCAGGTGGCAGCAGTCCCGGAAGAGCCTGAAGATCCCTTACAGCTTTTGCAGCGCCTGCAACAACAGGTGCCAGCGCTGCAGCACCTCATGGATCGCTTTGGCTGCGAGCCACTCTGGCAAACAGGATGAACCCTGCAGCAAGCCAGGCGTTCACTTTTCGCACACCGTGACCAGCAAGGCGTTTTATGTCTGGAGAATTCAATCTGGGAGAAGTTTTTAATAAGTTTCTGGAAGTGCAGCGCCGCTTGAGCGAAGCGCAACAAGCGCTAAGCAGCAAGACGGTCGTTGTGGAAGCTGGAGGAGGTATGGTACGCGTAACGGCTAACGGCCTACAGCGCATCGTGCGTATTCAGGTTGATCCCGAAGCCTTTCGTACCGAAGAGCAGGAAGTGCTGGAAGACCTCATTGCAGCAGGCGTCAATAAAGCCCTGGAAGAAGCAGCCCGCATAGCTCACGAAGAAATGCAGAAAACTATTGGGGCCTTGCTGCCCCCCGGATTACCTTTGGACCTGAGTTTACTGGGGCGATGAGTTTTACGTCGGCATCGGTTGAAGCGCTTGTGGAACAGCTTACCCGGTTGCCCACGATTGGGCGCAAAACGGCACAGCGGCTGGCGGCTTATATCCTCAAAATGTCGCGCGAAGAAGTGGAGGCGCTGGCGCAAGCATTACTGGCCGTCAAAGACCGCGTGCGCACCTGTGCCATTTGCTACAACGTAACCGACGAGGAAATTTGCAGCATCTGCCGCTCACCTCGCCGCGATCACGCCACAATCTGTGTGGTCGAAGAACCCAGCGATGTCATGGCCCTTGAACGCACTGGCGAATACCGAGGCGTATACCACGTACTGGGTGGCGTCATTTCCCCCCTAGATGGCATTGGCCCAGACGATCTGCGGATACGTGAACTGGTAGCCCGCGTTTTGCCTGAGGCTGACCATGCGGCCCGTGCGGCCCTGTATCCCGATGGCCGCATTCCTAAGGTACAAGAAGTTATCCTGGCCCTTAACCCTAACGTTGAAGGAGATACGACAGCCTATTACCTGTCGCAGCTCCTTAAACCCCTGGGTGTACGCGTAACCCGCATTGCCCGCGGTCTACCCATCGGCGGCGACCTGGAATATGCCGACGAAGCAACGCTTTCTCGAGCGCTTGAAGGACGTTTGGCCCTGTAGTCGCCGTTTTTATGTAAAGCCTTGTCGAACTGCGTAAGAGCTTTCCCAAATGCGGTCATCCTGACGTATCTTTGGGCCGATTCGGGATAGCCCTAAGGCTGTTGCAACCGCACGCCATTTTGCCCGACCTACTATGCGCTTGACGATTATAGGAGCCGGAGCGATCGGCTCGTCGATCGCTTCCTTTTTGGTAAATCATCCCCACGTAACCCAGGTGCAGGTATGCGACGCGCGCGCACGCAACCTGCAATTGCTACATGACCACTTGCAAACCAGCAAGCTACGCTCCTTCCAGATCGATGCCCGTGATCATGGCGTACTGGAGCCGATTTTGCAGGGGAGTCAAGTGGTCATTAGCGCGGCGCCGCCCCAGTTAAACCCAGCGCTGGCTCAGCTTTGCTTAAAGCTGGGCGTTCACTTCTGCGACATGGGCGGCAACGATCAGATTGTACGCCAAGAGTTGGCGCTGCATGAGCAGGCCGTCAAACGCGCTATCTGGATTGTCCCTAACTGTGGGCTGGCGCCCGGCCTGGTCAACATTCTGTGCTTGCATGGGCTGGAACAATTCGACGAAGTCGAGGCTGCTTATTTGCGCGTAGGGGATGTACCGATTAACCCATACCCGTTTAACTTCCGCATTTCCTGGTCTGCCGAAAAGGTTATCGAAGACTATACGAATCCTGTACAGCTCATCCGCGATGGACAAATCCACATCGAAGCCCCGCTTACTGGGGTGGAACGCATCCGCTTTGAGGAGCCCTTTGGAGAAATGGAAGCCTTTTATACGGCAGGAGGGCTTTCCACGCTGACCGAACAACTGGCCGGGAGAGTACGCGTGCTTGACTACAAAAGCATTCGCTGGCCTTGCCATGCCAGCCAGATGCGGTTTGTACTGGAACTGGGTTTTGGTGAGCCGCGCAATATCGACGTACGTACCCACCTAACCTATCGCGATGTGCTTGTCCGGCGCATGCGCCAGCGACTGGGCGGCCATTATGAAGACGCGGTACTGCTTCGCGTGGCCATCCACGGCAAACGCCAGGATAAGCCGCATACCCTGCTTTACGAAATGGTTGATCACTACGACCAGGTGCAGCAGCTCAGTGCCATGAAGCGCTGCACCAGCTTGCCCACTGCCCTGGTAGCCCTTATGATCGCCTCAGGCGAAGTCCGAGGCGGGGGAGCCTTGCCTCCGGAGCAGGTGGTACCGCGTCAACGTTTTTATCAGCTTCTTATTGAGCACGGCTTACCGCTTACGCATCGCTGGTTTGAAGGCTACGTGGACGTTACGCACCCAGACCTTACCCATGCCTTGCCCGCAGACGACAAGACCTCAACCCGAACCAAACGGCAAGCACCCTCGGAATCTTCCAGGTAAGCATGCTTTAGCGGGCACCCTACAGGAAGTTGCCATAGGCGCGCAACGTGGTGCCGTTAAGTGCGACCGCAGCTGGTGAGCAAAGCCAAAGGCATAGCTCTACGAGCTGGTCTGCCGTAACGCCTGCAGTAGGGGCCCCTTCGCCATAGTGAATGACCGAGGGAGCGATGGCATGCACCGTAATCCCCTGTGGTCCCAGTTCAGCGCCCAAGGCTTCAACCAGACGTACCAGTCCCCCTTTAGCTGCCGAGTAGGCTGCCTGCCGTGCCCGTCCTCGCTCTGCGCCTTGCATGGCCGCAAAGGCAATCAAGCGTCCTCCCTGCCCCTGCATCAGGCGTGCAGCTTCCCGAAAGCATAGAAACGTTGAGGTCAGATTAGCACCCAGTAGCGCATGCCATTCCGCCAGCGTAAGCTCCAGCAGCGATCGCTCGGCCCAGCTTCCTGCTGCATGAATGAGCACATCCACACGGCCAAAACGAGCCTCTATGTCTTTGAAGCAGGCCGCGACCTGCGCTTCGTCAACTAAATCTGCATGAAATACAGCCCCTTCAAGCTGCACGGGAAGCTGAAGGGCCTGTTCCGGCGTATGCACCACAGCAGCTAGCCGTGCTCCTTCTCGGGCAAAACGGTGTAACACGCGCTGGCCTAAGCGTCCTCCCGCACCGGTCACCACCACCACTTTGCCGACTACATGGGTGTTCATAGCGCATCCTGTCTTTTGTTATTGGCTTAAGCAGCCCGAAGCGCACGGTGCTGGGCAAGCACCTTTTCATAGACACGCACATAATCCTCCACCATACGCTCCTGGCTAAAGCGAGCTTCTACGTAGGCCCGAATTTTTGCTCGGTCGAGCTGGGCTAAACGGGGGAGCACCGCTACAGCTTCGGATATGGTTTGTACCAACATTCCGGTCAGGCCATCTCGGATGATTTCAGGCATCGACCCCCGAGGCCGCGCAATTACCGGAGTTCCACAAGCCATAGCTTCGACCACACTGAGCCCAAAGGGTTCATCAAAGTTGATGAGATGCAACAACGCATAGGCTCCGCCAAGCAAGGCATCCCGTTCCGCAGGGCCTACCGGCCCTAAGTACTGGACCCGAACACCGTCGATAAAGGGAGCCACCTCCCGTTCAAAATAGGCCCGATCCTGAATAATTCCAGCAATTTTTAGCGGCATTCCGCTCTGCAAGGCTACCTCGATAGCCTCGCGCGTGCCTTTGTCGGGATGAATTCGCCCAAAAAACAACAAATAGTGGCCGGGCTCTGTACGCAACGTGAACGCTTTTAGATCGAGGCCATGATAGATCGTAGCCACGTAGTCCAAATCAGGATGGCGATCAGCATGGCTAATGGCAACGTAATAGGTACGGCCGTTGTATTTGCGATACACTGGAAGAATGCGCTCAGAGGAAAATCCATGAATGGTTGTGACTACAGGGGTGCGTACCAGACCACTATAGGTAAGGGGCAAAAAATCGAAGTGGTTATGGATGAGGTCAAATGCCTCGGCACGCTCAAACACTTCACTAATGTGCAGGCATTCCCAAACTTTGACGTCTAGGGTAGGATCTTCTTCATAGGGACGTGGACAGACGGCGACAAGACGAGCGCGCGTCTGTGAATCGGCCGTTGCAAAGAGCGTTACGTCGATACCGCGTTCTACCAGACCTTCGGTAAGCAGCCACACCACTTGCTCCCAGGGCCCGTAGTGCCGAGGCGGCACGCGCCAGGCAATTGGGGCCAGCATTGCAATCCGCATAGCGTTTTTTAACCTTGTGGTTGGGTAGTACACGCTGTTGTAGTGAGCGCTTCAAGCAACGCGTCAAAAGGAACGCGTGCTCCGAAAATCCGGCTATCCGCAGCGGCATACGGAATGATCAGGTCAGATCCCCATCGGTAATTGGCGCAAGCAAATAGCACGTTGTCGACGCCTAATAGGGGATCACCCACCTTTTCCTGATCTCCTTTAGGCCGCATTAGCGGCTCCAAGCGGGCCACGACCGGATCGCGTTGGTTGAAATCCAGGAGCGCCGCAGCGAGGTCATATTCGCGATGCCCTTCCCAGTCCAGATGCCCCTGGTGATAGATCATCAGAAAGCGTTGCTCCCCCAGGGCAATAGGAGGACCGCCAGCCCCAATCCAAGAAAGCGCAAACTCTCGATAGCGATAACTGGCCATAAGCAAGCCGCGACTGCGGAAGGGGCCTTCAGGTCGGTCAGCTTCGGCCAGGTGAATCGCCATCGGATGACGGCCGTAAAGGGGCCGGTGTAAAAGCAGCCATTTGCCGTCAACCGGCTCAGGCAACAAAACAGCGTTTTTATTGTCGACTGTGTTGACGTCCCCCGAAATTGGCCCGTGAAGCTCCCAGTGTAAGAAATCTTTTGTAGTGGCTAAACAAATGTGCACACGGCCAAGAAACGAGGGAAAGCGTGGGTTTTCGCTGGTATAGCCCGTGTAAAATAAATAGTACGTATCGCCCACTTTTGTGCAGCGGGCATCTTCGGCACCCAGATCCTGAAATGCCGCATCGGGCCGGATTATTGGGTCAGGCCAGCGATGCACAAGCTCCAGCATAGGCGTCAGCACCGCCAGACCAAGTGAAGAAGGAGCGTGTCCTGCAGGCGTTCCACCTGTTCCCTGCGCCCGATAAATCATAACGCAGGCGCCTCCGGCCTGACGCAACCGTTCCCGCTGGGCTGCATTCAGCTCCCAGGCTTGCATCAGTTGCTCAAGCTCTTCGCCGGCCTCAACAAGCACGGCGGCCGGATTTAGGACCACACGCGACTCCCAAGAATGCTGCGGCACAGGCTCCAAAACAGGCCGCCCCCCATGCAACCGCTCAACAGCCACAGCTACGGGCTGGGTAATGGTCCGCGTAGCGTGACCTCTAGAAAGCATGTACACCCGCGGCATTGACCAGCTTCGCCGCTGTTCTTCCAGGATAAAGTCGATCACATCCTCGAGCGGTGCTACGGCATGCCCGATTACCTTATGTGCAGCGCTATAGTAAAGGTGCAGTTGTTGCCCAAGGATCACAGCCCCTCCAGGTAAAACCGTGTTTGGATGTGCCCCTTCACGCTCAAATGGCAATTCAGGCTCAAGTAGCGGTACACGGACGCGCGCAATCGTGCGCTGAGGATCCTCAAGATCCAACAAAGCAGCCCCAATCCGCTGGGTGCAGGTATCGTCTACCCCATAATAAAGAAGCAGCCAACCTTCAGCCGTTTCAATTGGCGGTGGCCCAACGCCAATTGTTTTGCGTTCCCATAGGCGTGCTGGGCGCAGGACGACATGCTCGTCGATATCCGCCAGATACTCAGCCCAAACACGCGCCGCATCCTGCAGCAATTGCTTCCAGTCGTCAAAGTAAACAACCTGGATGTCGGGCTCGATGTGATGCAGCAAAGCAATTTTTCCACCAATACGGCGCGGAAACAGCACAGCATTGTGGTCAGCTATCGGAGGCCCTATAATACCATGTTCTTCAACGTGCTCGAAATCTACCGTCGAAGCCAGGCCAATGCGCCTGTCGTTTTCAGCTTCGAGGCGTACGGTGTAGGTAATCCAGTAGCGTCCGTCTAAAAACGTGATGCGAGGGGCTTCAAGCCCGTAAGAGGCAAACGTTTTGTTAGGGACCCAAAAGGGGACTTCACGCCAGGTAAAGTGTACCCCATCGCTGCTTGTAGCATAGCCAAGCGCAGAAGTATAGGAGTTAGGTTCGGAGCCTGCGGTAGCTTGGAAGACCAGATGCACGCGCCTACCCTCGTAGCAGGCACCGGGGTTAAAAACAGCGCGGGAAGCCCAGGGCAAATCAGGGCGGGGTCCCAGAATGGGATAAGGTGTGCGTTGAAATAGGGCCATAGGGGCAGCTGGGTTTACACAAATGCTGAGCCAGCCATCGTCCTAAGCGCCCCATGGGTTCCGCGTGCGGATCCCATCGGTTACGTTTTTAACAAAGCAGTTGCAATAAAATGGGGCCTGGTTTGCCAGGCCCCTCGCTGCAATACCGGGCGTGGTTTCAATAGGTTAGGCCGTAGCCATACGGAAAGAGCGGATCGTACGGCTCATCGCCGACATTTATTGGGATTTGATTCATGCTGCGCGGCCAGGTAAACGACAGCTTGCCGGTAGGTGCATAATCGCCAAAAAGGACATCCGCCACGCCATCCCCTTCAGTGCCAGGCAGCCACGCTGCCACAAACGCATCCGCCAATTCCAGCACCTCGTTAATGATCATTGGCCGACCGGAGATCAGCACAACCACGACAGGTACACCTGCTGCCTTGAGCCGGCGCACCACGGCTACATCGTCAGGGTCCAGCGATAGGTCAGAACGGTCCCCGAGAAATTCGGCATAAGGACGCTCGCCAATAACCGCAATTGCTACACTGGCGCCCTGTGCTCCACTGCCATCTTCGGTGTAGGTAACTTGGGTGCCTGGAGCAACAGCTTTCCGGATGGCTTCCAGGATTGTTGTGCCTTCTGTGATGCGGCCACTGCCACCTTGCCAATCGATTGTCCAGCCCCCACATTGATAGCCCAAGTTGTCAGCGTGCAGTCCGGCCACATGAATGCGGGCCACGTTTTTGGCTAACGGTAAAATATGGTTTTCGTTTTTGAGCAGAACGAGCGACTTACGCACCGCTTCCCGGGCTACCGCCCGATGCTCAGCTGAGCCAAACTTGGCCCAAAGGCTGCGATCGGCAAAAACAGCCCGCTCACCCTCCATCAACCCCATTGCATACTTGACACGCAGAATGCGCAGCACTGCATCGTCGATACGCTCCATGGGCACCCGTCCTTCTTCGACCAGCTCTTTCAACAGGCGAAAGAACTCCCGGTAGCGGGTGGGCACCATGGCCATATCGATGCCGGCATTGATTGAAAGCTCGATGGCGGTTTTGTAATCAGGATGGACTTGATCGATGGCATTATAATCTGAAAGAACAATGCCTTCGAAGCCCAGCTCGTTTTTCAGCACATCGGTGAGCATGTATTTGTGGCCCGTCATTTTAACGCCATTCCAGCTGCTGTAGGACACCATGATCGATCCTGCACCAGCCCGCACCGCGTCGATGTAAGGGCGCACATGGAGCTGCCGGAACGTCGCCTCATCCAGCCGCGTGTCGCCTTGGTCCAGTAACGCCCCCGGGGGTCCTCCGGTACCGAACGTTGTGCCGCCATCTCCGGCAAAATGCTTGGCCGTTGCCAATACAGCCAGTGGGTTGCGCAGGCCGCCGTGTTGCAGTCCGCGAACGGCCGCGGCTCCCAGTTCGGCAACCAATTCTGGATTTTCTGAAAAGCTTTCGTAGGTACGTCCCCAGCGTTCGTCCCGGGCTACCGCAACACACGGGGCAAAATTCCAGTGAATGCCAGTAGCCCGCATTTCGATAGCCGTAATGCGATGGACTTCTTCGACGAGCTTTGGGTCACGTGTACATCCTAAACCGATGTTATGCGGGAAAATGACAGCCCCTTCAACGTTGCTGTGGCCATGTACCGCATCGATGCCGTAAAGCAACGGGATGCCCAGTCGCGTGCGCAGGGCAATGGCTTGCAGGCTGTCGTATACGGCAGTCCAGGCTTGCAGGCTGTTCCCTGCGGCAGGATCAGAGTTCCCTCCGCTCAGAATAGAGCCCAGGAAATAGGTTTGAATGTCAGACGGATCCTGCAGAAAGGCCTGCTCCGCCTGAATCATCTGGCCGATTTTTTCTTCCAGCGTCATTTGGGCTAAAAGCGCCCGCGCTTGCGTATCGTACTGAGAAAGCGGCGGGAACGCTGTATCGGATGGGGGTGGTGCTGCTTGCCGACAGCCAACCACCAAAAGTCCAAGCATAAGACAGCCTATGAGACGCATCATTGCAGTTTACGGTTAGGTGAGCAGGGATTCCTTAGAGGTATCCATCCAGCCGGCCTCCCTACACCAAACCATTTAGCTGGGAAGGATAAGCACCTCAAATGATTTTATCAAATCCACACTTCAAATCCACACTTCCGACGCAAGGTTATAGTTTAGCCCCCTAGGCACCGCAGCCTTTGCAAGGTTTTTTTATAGCTGAAGGCTCAGCACCTGGCAGCGGTAGACCGCGCTGTTGCATTTTGCACAGCAGTTCTTGCCAGCGTTGCTCCAGCATTTTGGGATCGGATGGAGCTGCAACAGCCGCTGCTTCCCAGAGTTGCTGCAAGGCTTGCCACAGGGCTTCATGCCGTGGATCGGCCAATCGCCACTGCTGCACCCGCTGTTGTAGCTTTTCGGGAGCTTCGCCTGCCAAGCAGTCCACCAGGTCTTGCCAACTAAGATGCGTCGCCACGACGGCCTACGGCTTCTCCTTTGCCTAAAGAGACACAACAGATGCCAGCCTGCCCTACTGCACTTGGAAGCGGGCTAGCCGTACACGTAAGTATTTTACCGCTTCGGCAAGCTGATTACTAACGGTTTTAGGCGAAACTCCCATGATTTTTGCGATCTCAGCATACGTAAAACCGTGCTCCCGGTGCAAAAGAAAGGTTAATCGTCGTCGTTCTGGCAAGGCCGCAATGGCTTGCTGGAGTGCCTGGTAGAATTCTTGAGCTTGGAGCACTTTGTCAGGAACTGTAGTAGCCGCAGGATCCCATGTCGATGGGACCGCTTCCCAAGAAACCTGGTGGCGTTCGATGAGGGCTCGACGCCGGCGGTAGTTTAGGGCTTCGTTACGAACTGCCTGGTAAAGATACAGCCGCAGCGAATAGGCAGGTTGCCAGCGATGACGGCGCTCCCAGATGCGCAAAAAAACTTCCTGCACTACCTCGTGTGCCGCTTCTTCGTCCTCCAACATGTTAAGTGCAAAACGACAAAGCACGGTGTAGTAACAGCGAAACATGCAGGCGTACGCTTCGCCATCCCCCTGCCGGATGCGCCGAATCCATTCCCGCTCTCGCGCGCTCAGCAATGACCCTGCCGGTTGTACCAATGAAGCCTCAATGAGCATGTTTTTTGAATATTGAATCGCTTTTATTGATATTAGCACACTCCTTCAACTTTAATTCACGTGGGTCTCAAATGTATTATACTCAACAAAAATAAACAATCCCTTTTTTCGTCTCTGCCACAAAAAAATGAATAGATATAATAGATGAATCAGTTCAATAATACAAAAATACCAACTTGCAATGGAGCTCTATTTTAGCGTTCTAAGTCTGTAATCGTGAACAAAGCGGCAATCTGCCTGTTTATCGGGTGTTGTCTGCCCCTGGAGCTGAGCACACCATGCCCTACGTGCCTGAGGTATTGCAGCGCTACCGACCCATTGTAGATGACTGGGAAGCGTTTGTGGACGCCTTGCACCGGCCCTTGCCGGTATGTGCATGGACCAACACGCTGCGTCTAACTCCTACAGAACTGGCTGCCGAACTCAAGGCCGAAGGGTTTGAGCCCATACCCCTTAGCTGGCGTCCCGATGCCTTCCGCCTGGCCCCTGAAGCGCAACCGGGTAACAGCCTGGCCTACGTATTAGGCCACTTTCACGTCCAGGAAGAAGTATCCCTCCTGCCCGTTGTGCTGCTCGATCCACAGCCGGGAGAGCGGGTATTGGACCTATGTGCTGCACCCGGGGGTAAAACAGCCCAAATCGCAGTGCGTATGGGTAACCGGGGTACCGTTGTGGCCAATGATCGCCATCCGCTGCGACTGCGACAACTTTCCGGAACCATCGAACGACTGGGATTGCTCAACGTCAGTACCACGCTCCACGATGGGGCCGATTTCCCTTTAGAAAGCGGTCCGTTTGACCGGGTGCTGGTCGACGTGCCCTGTTCGTGTGAAGGCAATTACCGGAAGGATCCCACCGTAGCCGACGGCTTTGCTGGCAGCCCAGAGCTCTGCGGTCAGCAACAAGCGCTGCTGGATCGGGCTGTGGCGTTATGCCGTCCAGGGGGCCGCATTGTGTACGCCACCTGCACGTTTGCGCCTGAAGAAAACGAACAGGTGGTCGACACCGTGCTACGACACTGGGGCGAGCGACTTCGCCTGCTTCCAGTCCGGGTAGAAGGGTTTCGGGTTGCAGAAGGGATAACGGAGTGGAACGGCCGGCGCTATCATTCTTCACTCCGGCACGCCCTTCGCATCTGGCCGCATCTAAATGATACCGGGGGGTTTTTTGTGGCTGTTCTGGAGCGTATGGCCTGAAGACTTATGGCACAGTCTATTGTTTCTTCTGCATTGGCCCACGCAGTTGCGGTTGTCGATCCAAAGCCGCAGCTTGAGTATTTAGCAACCCGCTTTGGCATACCGCCGGACACCTTCGCCGGCTATGTTGTGGTGCGCCCCGGGCGTAAGAAGCTTTACTTGGTTACGCCTGATCACCAGCCGCCTAGGAATCCACGCCCACGCACGATTGGCCTACCGTTTCTACGCATTTATGGGAAGATTCCGAAGCTATCTATGGCTGCAGCGTTGCAGTTTGGCCATGCCGCTACGCGCAATATCATCGATGCCGAAGCAGCGCAGGCTGAAGCTTTTTTGACCCGTCGGGATTTCTGGGCGCGTCCGGAACAGCTCGATCGGTGCACAGGGAAAGGCTATGTACTGGTACGCTATCGAGAGCACACGTTGGGAGTAGGGTTTCTTTTTCCCGAAGCCGAAGGCGGTCGGGTAGAAAGTCTGGTGCCGAAAGCCTGGGCTCGAGATCCTGACGCGTTTAAGCTGCGGTCGTAAGGGTATGGCCCTGCAAAGCACGTTGCACCTGCGCAGCTGCTCGGTAGCCGCTCTGCAACGCACCTGCTACGGTAGCGGCTTCGTCCTCATCGGTTGCCTCACCTGCGAGGAAAAGTGTGTCGTAAACCGGACGGCTTAGCAGGGCGCGTGCTCCTAATCCTCCTGGACGGACAAAGCTGTAAGCTCCTTGGGCAAACGGATCCCGCTGCCAGTCGTAACCCCGTACAGCGATTAGATAGCGCCAAAGATCCGGTATCCCATACAAGCGGCCAATAGTGTGCAAGGCTTGGGCATAGATTTCTTCCATAGATAGGTCAGCCAGCCGTTGGGCAGCAGGTCCTCCAGCCCAAGCCATCAAGACCGGTAACCGCACAGGAGCGGGTTGCCAGATGGTCGTAAAGGGTTCGTCTGGCGCATGTATAAAGCTCAGCTCACGAAAGGGCAGTTTGTGCTCCCAAAACGGTTCACGGAAGTAAAGCGTCACACGCACGGCAGCTCCCATGCCCAGCTGGTGTAAAGCCACATTCCAGGTGGAAGGCAGAGGTGGTTCGAGCTGTAGTGCAGCTGGACCTTCCCCGCGTAGCAAGGGCAAAGGAAGGGTGAGCACCAGTGCTCGCGCCTCAAAACGGCGTAGCTGACCCAACTGCACGGCTTCTACCAACACATGTCCCGGTTCCCAACGTACTGCAACCACCCGGGTTTGCAGCATGCAGGCTGTCGAAGAGGCTTCAAGCCGACGGTAGAGCCAACGCGCCAAGCGACCGTAGCCGCCTTGAGGTCGAAATTGAGGATAATCAAAAGTTTCGCTATCCCGGAAACGCCACATTGCAGCCAGCGCCTGAAGGCTGAGCTGTTTTGGATCGGCTGCTTCAAAGCTTTCCGCAAGGATACGGGCCAAGGCGCGCGTGGAAGCAGGGACTTTATTTGTAAACACCCGTTGCCAAAAAATGGCTACAGGCTCATCGGATGCTTCTGGAGGCGGCAGCTGACAAAGAAACGGACGCAGCGTTTCCAAAAAATGAATAGTCGATACCTGGCCCTCAAGCCACAACGCATGCACTTCCGGAACGCGTAGCAGCGGGATGCCTGCTTGCTGCATCAGGCGCAAAGTTACCTCTGGACGACCATGCACGAACTCTGCGCCCAGTTCAATCGGTGCCGGCAGTACCGCATCGGTGCAGGTATACACCCGACCGCCTATGCGTTCACGGGCTTCCAACAACAATACCCGCATCCCTGTCTTCCCCAGGGCTTCAGCAGCCGCCAGGCCGGCCATCCCTGCTCCCACAACAATCACATCCCAGTCCGCTTTGCGCTGCATACTTCCTTGTTAGTGCTCGTCTATGCCCCGCAACAGCTTCTCTACTTCCTCTTTGTGGCGCGTCTCATCGCTGATAATCTCATCCAGATCGTTGACCAATCCATAGTCACCAAAAGCCTCTGCTTGCTGGCGACGTTGCACGTAACGCGCAATGGTTTCAGTCTCAGCCCGCAACACCTCTTCTAACATGGCGCGATTGGTTTCCTGTAACGTCACCGGTGCCGGCTTAGTGGTGGGAATGCCACCCAAAGCAGTGATTTTGTTAGCCAGAAATTGAGCGTGACGCAGCTCTTCAGGAATTTCCGACTCAAAAAACTGCTTGAGCAACGGCCGGTGAATGCCACTGGTCATGGCCGCATAGGTCGTATACATGACCACCGCTTGGTATTCATGGGCCAGGTCTTCATTAAGACCCCGGATTAGCTGCTCGCGGGTAACTTCTTTGACTTTCGTTTCCATAAGCTTGCCTTTTGGGTTTATCAATCACCTGCTTGATACAGTTATGCCTGTGGGGGCGTAAGGTTTGCCAATGGCTGTGACAGTTCTGGAAAGATTACAGCTCCTGGAGCTTAGCCCATACCGGTGCATGGTCTGAGGGTTTAGGGCCTTTACGCTCATCGCGATCGACCCCAGCAGCCATACACCGTGCAGCCACTGGAGGGGTAGCCAGGAGGTGATCGATACGCAAGCCATCTCCCTTAGGAAAAGCCAGACCGCGATAGTCCCACCAGGTATAAGGTCCAGGGCCTTCGTGATGTTGACGAACAAGATCTACCAGCCCCCAGGCGAGCAGTCGGCCAAAAGCTCTGCGGGCTTCTTCATGAAAGAGGACCGAGTCCGCCCATGCTTCGGGAAAGGCAACGTCACGGGCTTCGGGAGCTACGTTGAAATCGCCGGCTAAAAGCCAAGGCGTTTCCGGTGTAGCATACGTTGCCAAGTAGGTGCAAAGCCGATCAAGCCAAGCCAGTTTATAATGCCAGGCCTCAGAGCCTACGGTGCCGCCATTGGGAACATAGACGCTACACACCACAAGGTGCTCTCCACAACAAGCTTGCAGAAAACGTGCTTCAGTCTCGCCATCAAGTCCACGGCGCACTTCGCTCAGCGGCAAACGGCTCAGAATAGCCACTCCATTATAGGTCTTCTGGCCGAAGAGCGCCAGCTCATAGCCGCGTTCGCGAAATGGAGCTGCAGGAAAATCAGCGTCGACCACTTTAGTTTCTTGCAGGCAGACTACATCGGGTTGCGTGCGGTCTATCCAGGACAGCACCCGTTCCAAACGAGCTCGGATAGAATTCACGTTCCAGCTGGCGACAATCATACGGTGGTGCAGGCTTGAGTGGTGGTTTCGGGTTGACCATACCAGCTACGCAATCCGCGCTGGATAGCTTCGTAAGCTACTGCCTCGGCACATTCTAGCTCTGTAAAAACCCCAAACAAGGCTGCTCCGGACCCAGAAAGGGCGGCATATACAGCGCCAGCCTCAAGGAGCCAATGCTTAAGGGCGTGCAGTTCTGGGTATCGGCTAAACACCGGCAACTCAAAGTCATTAATGAGCTCACGCCGCCAGCGTTCTGGATCGTTCGCACATACCAGCTCAGCCAGCGGCGGATTTTGGGCTTCTCGAGGCCGCACCAGCCGATAGGCTTCGGCTGTAGCCACTTGCAAGGGTGGAACGACCACGGCCAAATAGTAAGGAAAGTAAAAATCCTGTAGCGGCTGCAGCACTTCACCGCGTCCGGTAGCCAAAGCCACAGGTTCAGGCCAAAGAAAAAACGGCACATCTGAACCCAGTGAGGCAGCAAGGCGCCTCAGGACCTCTATCTCGATAGGTTCTCCCCACAGCCGACTCAGCAGACGTAGGGTAGCAGCCGCATCGCTGGAACCGCTGCCCAAGCCGGCTCCGTAGGGGACGTATTTGTTTAGATGCAGCCGCACACAGGGTTGGCGTTGGAGCCACTTGGCCAGATCCAAAGCAGCCCGTACGCACAAATTGCGCTCATCGGTCGGCAATAGCGGATCAGAGCACGTAAAAACGAAAGCGGCTTCAGCTGCTGCGCTCAGCTGATCGCTCCAGGGAATGCGCAGCAAGACCGTCTCAATGTCGTGGTAGCCATCTGGCCGTCGCCGAAGTACGCGCAAGCCCAGATTGATTTTTGCGGGTGCGGCTTCGAGCAGCAAAGCCTGTGTGGCTTGGTTCTCTAGGTTGCAAAGCGGCACAATTTTATTGTAGCTTTGTTTAGATCACGCATTAAAGTACTAATGCCCTGCATCTGATCTAACGCCTATCGGCTCAGTTTGCTACAATTTTGTTTTTTAGCGTTGCGTTTACCACACCAATTGGGGGGTACCTTGCTATGCGTTACTGCATGTGGGTGGTGTTTGCGTTGATGGGAGGGTTTGTGGGAACGGCATACGGGCAGAACCTGGGCATGGCCACCAGGCCAACGGAGCCAGTGTCCGTTGAATTGCTACGTCGTTTTGAACAACCTTTAGCCCCTTCAGCGCTTACGCTTGAAGGTCCTATTGATCCGTACCATTATCGGGTGGGGCCTGGTGATCAGTTTACGGTGACCATAGGCGGCACACCACCACAAACGCTTACGGTAGAAGTATCGGCTACGGGCAGCTTGGTGCTTCCAGAAGTCGGAACGCTTAGCACAAACGGGCGCCTGCTCGCTGAAGTGCAAGAAACTGCGCAGCGCTTGCTTAAGGCGTATTATCGCCATGTGCCCGTTGAAGTGACGCTTAGCCGTCCGCGCATGTTTTATGTGCATGTGACGGGGGCTGTGCCTTCACCAGGGCGTTTTCTGGCTTCGGCTACCACCCGCGTAAGCGATATTCTGCAGCAAGCGCTGGCTGCACTGCGCCCTAACGAAGCAAACACAACTGCACTAGGAGCGCGTGCGGCCTTAACTTCTTTCTATCAACCGTCGCTACGGAACGTCCGGCTACATCACCGCAACGGGGAAACCAAACATTTAGACTTGGTGCGCTACTATGTGTTAGGGGATCTTTCACAGAATCCTTATCTGACTGATGGAGATGTGCTGGAAATTCCTACCTTTCACACCAACCGAGATGTGGTGTTTGTCTTTGGGGAAGTACCCTATGCGGGCCTTTATGACTATCGTGCAGGCGACACGCTACTGGACGTGCTGCTGCTAGCCGCAGGGAAAGAAGGCCTAACTCGATTCGATCGCGTCCGCCTAACCCGGCCTGCTGCCAGCTCAGATAGCACCGCAGTAGTCCAGGAATTTACCATTGCTAGCTTACTAGCAGAGCCTTCTACTGCACCACAGCTTAAGCCAGGGGATCACCTTCAGCTGTTGGTACCTCGACAACCTTATGTGTTGATCAGTGGCGCTGTGCGCTATCCTGGCTCCTACCCCATCATCCATGGCCAAACCACATTGGCTGAGCTCATCGAAATGGCAGGAGGACTGACTCCCCAGGCAACGCCTCGCTTTGCATATATTGAACGCCAGCCTCCCTACCTGCAACTTTCCCGAACCGATACGACTGCTACAGCTTGGCTGCCTAGCCAAACAGGGAATCTCGATGTCTTTGCCAAAATTTATTTTGTTCAGAACTTACAACAACGGTGGTTGATCGTTGACTTACAGAGTGCTCAAAAAGGACGTGGCCCCAATACACGGCTTTTTGATGGAGATCGCGTCTATTTTCCGGAAGACCGCAACAGCGTTTTGGTTATAGGGCATGTGCCACGCCCTGGTTATGTGGCGTATGTGCCTGGTCAGCCCGCCCGATATTATGTTATGGAAGCCGGAGGAGCAGGTCCACGCACACGCCGCATTTACGTCTTCAACTTAGCAACCGGCAATGTTGACGAAGGCCTACAGACGCCTGTTGCGTCAGGGGATGTGATTTTTGTGGATTCGCAGCCAGCGCCCGATACACCAGAAATGGCGCGTCTGGTGCTTGAGGAACAGACTTCGCGTCGGCTAAGTCGTGTACAAACGGCCCAGGTGATTCTTTCCACCTTTGCTACCATTGCAGGAATCATTACTGCCTATGCCGCCATCACCCGCTGACGGAGCTGCTGCGCTCAATACGCCGGTTAACCCACACCCCTGGGAGGCCCTACGCACACTGTACGCGGCCCGCAGGCTACTTGTAGGCATTACGCTTGCAGCTGCCACAGGCGCGCTTATCCTCAGCCTACTACTTCCCAACTGGTACCGGGCAAGCGCACGCGTGCTTCCTCCTGCCGGTACGGCCTTTTCTCCCCTATCCTCTCAACTACTGCGCGATCTTCCTGGAGCCTTAGGTGGCTTTCTGGGGGGCAGCACACGGGATTATAATCGCTATTTGAGCATCCTGACCAGCCGCACCTTGCATGAGCGGGTAGTTGATCAGTTTAACCTGGTTGCGGTCTACAAGCTTGAAGGGAAAAGGCATCCTCGTGAGGAAGCAATTCGGGAGCTGCGCGACAATGTTTCGTTTGATGTCGACCGGGATTTTGAATACTTGGAAATCTCGGTCATGGATCGCGATCCGCAGCGAGCAGCCGACATGGCCAATTTCATTGTGGCCGAGCTCAATCGCATGAACGCCCAATTGCTAACCGAAAATGCTACCCGCTACCGCCAGTACGTTGAACGTCGCTACCACGAAGCTCTGGCACGGCTTGACTCGGTGCTTGATGCACAGCAACGTTTTCAGGAAAAGTACGGCCTTTTTAGCGTAGAGGCGCAAACACGTGGACTTTTGGAATACATGGCCACGCTACGCGCACAGGCCTTGGAGACCGAAATGCGTTACGAAGCGCTCCGCAGCCAGTTAGGCGATCAAAACCCCCAGGTACAGCTGTTGGCTGAAATGCGCCGTACGGCCGAAACGCGCTATCGTCAGGCTTTAGCAGGCCAAGAACGCTTGCTGCCCGTGCCTCAGCGCGAAATCCCTGCTGCCATGCGGCAGTACCTTGAGCTGGAACGCGAACGGATCTTGCAAACACGTATTCTTGAAGTACTGGCGCCCCTGTATGAACAAGCGCGTTTTGAAGAAGAACGCCGTATTGAAGCGGTGCAGGTCATCGATCCTGCTGTTCCTCCGGTCCGAAAGGCCTGGCCCCCACGCACGCTTTTGATTCTTGGAATTACCCTGGCGGCTTTTGCATTGAGCGTGCTTGGCGTACTAGCAAAGGCCTGGTGGCAAACGCAGCGTCTGCTGCTTGACCGCCACGTCTTTGCTGCCTCTACCCACCCGTCCACTCCGACCTCCTAAGTGCAATCAGCGTTGCCCTGAGTTGGCAAAACGGCGACCTAATTCAGCACAAAGCTGCTCCAAATAATGCTGATCGACTTCGTCGAAAGCGCTGAGATAATTGGAGTCCACATCCAACACGGCCAGTAGGCGGTCATCCGGGGTAAGCACAGGTACTACAATCTCCGATTGCGTCGTTGCTGAGCAAGCAATGTGATCAGGAAAACGGCGTACGTCAGGCACAAGCTGAGTCCGTCGTGTGCGCGCAGCAGCGCCACATACCCCCCGATTAAATGGAATGCGTAGGCAGCCATGCGTCCCTTGATACGGTCCTACAACAAGCAAATCGTCTGAGACAGCCCGATAAAAGCCTGTCCAGTGGTAGTAATCAAAAGCATGATGGAGCGCACAGGCTACCGTAGCCATGGCGGCAATCCAATCCGTTTCTCCTTCGAGCAATGCGTTGATGTAGGCTAGCACAGCTTCGTAATGGTGGGTACGTTCGACCTCAGGCGCACCCAGCGTCAATGGAGAAAGCATAAAGGGCACTTCAGCCATAAGCGATGCAGGGCTAAATGGTTCGTTGCGATTCGCGCGCAGTCACTTGGCGAATGAGCTCACGGGCACTTTCCAAGGCGGCTTCGGTCACCTCGGCACCACTCATAAGGGTAGCCACCTGGTGCGCCCGTTCTTCGTCCGACAGGCGCCGAATGCGCGTTTTGGCCCGACCAGCTTCGAGAACCTTTTCAACCAAAAAGTGCACGTCGCCAAAGGCAGCAATCTGAGGCAGGTGGGTAATTGCGATGATTTGGTGATAGTTAGCCAGCTCATGTAGCCGCTCGCCAACCCGATGGGCAATGGCGCCCGAAATACCTGTATCGATCTCATCAAATACCAAAATCGGCAAACGGTCGCTTTTGGCTAGAATCGTTTTCAGGGCCAGCATGATGCGGCTGACTTCACCCCCTGAGGCCACACGGGTTAAAGGACGCAGCGGCTCGCCTGGATTTGTCGTCAAGTAAAACTCGACCTGGTCCATACCGGTCGTAAACGCTGTGTAGCGCTCGGGCTCGCGTCCAGACACCGGAAGCACAATCCAGCCCTCAGGATCCGGTCGACGTGTAAACCGCACGGCAAACTGTGCGGCTGGCATGCCCAGGCCAGCCAGCTCGGCTTCAATGGCACGTTCGATGCGCTCAGCCACTTCGTGTCGCTTGGCCGAAAGTCGCTGGGCAGCTGTTGAAAGGGCCTGAAGTGCTTCGCCAAGCTGTTGATCTAAACGTTCCAATGCCCCTTCGAAGTCCACCGCCAGCGCATATTGACGGCCGATCTCAGCACGATGCGCCAGCACCGCCTCAAGCGTTCCGCCGTACTTACGTTTGAGTAACTCCAACTCAACCAGCCGCGACCGGATGGCTTCAAGGCGTTCAGGATTAAACTCGATGCGGGCATTGTAATCCTGCAAAAACTTGGCAATCTCGGCCACGCTGATTTGCGCCGAGCGAATTTCCTCCAAAGCCTCTTCGAAGCTACGATCGATGCGCACCAAATCCTGCAGTTCATTACGGGCCAAAACGAGCTGGTCATGGACGGCATTTTCCGACTCGTAGAGCATTTCATAGAGCCGGGCTGTGGCCTCGTAGAGTTGTTCCGCGTTTTCCAGGATGCGTAGCTCGGCTTCCAGAGCTTCTTCTTCGCCTTCTTGGGGGCGCACGCGGTCGATTTCTTCAATTTCGAAGGCGTAGCGCTCTTTTTGCTCCTGCAGCTCCCGTCGGCGCGCCATCAGCGCTTCGCGTTCGCGCATCAAGCGTGCGACAGTTTCATAGTAGCGCTGGTAGGTTTCACGCAGACCGCCTAAGCTGCCAAAGTTGTCCAGAAGTTCCAGGTGTGTTTCTGTACGCAGCAGGCTCTGGTGTTCGTGCTGGCCGTGCAGATCGATAAGCAAAGCGGCTACATCACGCAGGAGCTGAATGGAAGCAGGGGTGTCGTTAATAAAGGCCCGACTTTGGCCCACCATGATCTCGCGCCGCACAATCAGCTGCGGCATAGGCTCGATGGCGTTTGCCTCAAGCAAAGCTTTCAGCCGCGGCGTGTCGGCTTCGTCAAAGACGCCTTCAACAATAGCTTTTCGAGCGCCGCTACGGATCATATCGGTATCGGCACGTTCGCCCAAGATCATCTTGAGCGCGCCGATGAGAATCGATTTGCCCGCTCCTGTCTCTCCGGTCAGGATGTTGAGTCCACTACCAAACTCGACTTCCAGCTCTTCGATTAGGGCATAGTCGCGGATGTAAAGCGTGCGCAGCATGGCCGGCCAGAACGTTCAGGCCTGGGCTTAGCGGTTGCGTCCGTGGCAGTGCTTATACTTTTTACCACTACCACAAGGGCAGGGATCGTTACGCCCAATCTTTTCACCCACCACGACCGGTTGTTCTTTAACTGTAGGGTCGCGCTGTGCTGCTGAAGGTAGTGCTTGGTTAGCACCAAGCTTTACGCCATAGGAGTCCACACTTTCGTGCTGGACGCGAGCCCGTGAGGGATCTAGTCTGCGCGTACGCGCAGCAGGCACTGCGGGCCGCGTTTCAACCAATGGTCCGGCCCGAAAGATGAACGAGATCGTGTCGCGATTAATTTTGTCTAGGGTCTGCTGGAAAAGACGGAAGCCTTCGACCTTGTATTCGACAAGGGGATCGCGCTGGCCAAAAGCCCGAAGGTTGATGCCTTCCTTGAGCTCGTCCAGCTCGCGCAAGTGCTCGGTCCAGTGTTCGTCGATAAAATGCAATAGCGCTGTCCGTTCCAGCGCATTGTTGATTTCCTGCCCTCGGGTACGCAGGGCCTCGTCGACACGAGCTACAGCACGCAAAATGCGGCGACCATCCGTAAAGTCGACCACCACGCGATCGGGTTTGCGCTCCAGCCCATCTTGAGAGAGAAATTCCTGTAGCCGTTCATAAAAAGGCTGTGCCAGCATTTCGCGCTTGCGTCGGTAGAAGTCCAACGCAGCCTGGTAGAGGTGGTCGACTACGCCATCTTCGCCTAGGCGGGCAAACGTCTCGCGGTCAATCTCGTAATCAAAAGCCAGCGTGCGCAGCACTTCTTCACGCATGGCTTCGAGATTCGCCTCTTTGTAGTGGTGCTCGACGATCTGCGCAACTACATCGCGCAACATTTCGAGTACGTCATGACTGGTGCGTTCTCCCGTAAGCGCATGGCGACGGCGGCCATAAATCACGCGGCGCTGCGCGTCGAGTACATCGTCGAACTCCAGCTGTCGCTTGCGGATGGCGAAGTTATTTTGTTCGACCTTTTTCTGAGCACGCTCAATGCTCTTGGTTACCCAGGGGTGCGTAATAACCTCCCCTTCCTCCATCTTAAGCCGGTCCATGATGCGGGCGATGCGCTCCGATCCGAAAAGCCGCATCAGGTCATCTTCGAGCGAGACGTAGAACTGACTCTCGCCAGGGTCACCCTGGCGCCCAGCACGACCGCGTAGCTGCAGGTCGATTCGTCGGCTCTCGTGCCGTTCGGTACCAATGATGGCCAGCCCGCCCAGCTCCTTGACGCCCGGACCCAGCTTGATGTCGGTCCCACGACCGGCCATGTTTGTCGCGATCGTCACGGCACCACGCTGCCCAGCCTGCGCTACAATAAGGGCTTCCTGCTTGGCCCGATCCCTACGGGCATTGAGCACGTTATGCGGGATGCCCTCGCGCTGGAGCATACGGCTGAGCATCTCCGACACTTCGACCGACGTCGTGCCCACCAGTACCGGCTGGCCCTTTTTGTGGTACTCCTTGATCTTCTGGATGACGGCGTTATACTTCTCGCGCTTGGTCCGGAAGACCAGGTCTTCGTGGTCAATGCGAATGACCGGCTTGTGTGTGGGAATAACAATAACGTCGAGCTTATAAATTTTATAAAACTCTTCCGCTTCGGTGATGGCTGTACCGGTCATGCCGGCTAGCTTGTGGTACATGCGGAAGTAGTTTTGCAGCGTAATTGTAGCGTAAGTTTGCGTGGCAGCCTGGACTTTAACCCCTTCTTTAGCTTCAATAGCCTGGTGCAACCCGTCGGAGTAGCGGCGTCCTGGAAGCACGCGGCCTGTGTGTTCGTCGACAATGAGGACTTTACCGTCCTGCACGATGTATTCAACGTCCTTTTCGTAAAGCGTATAAGCGCGTAGCAGCTGCTCCACAGCATGCAGGCGCTCGGCCCGTTCGGCATAGCGGTTATAGAGTTCGCGTTTTTTCTCTTCCAGTTCTTTGCGCAGCAGACGCCGATCGTTTTCCAGCTTATTGAGGCGCTTTTCTTCCGAAAGGTCAGTGCGTTGCGCCAGCTCGGCTTCAAGCTGCTGAAGTTTTTGCTGGTATTCCTGTTCAATACGGGCCGTTTCTTCGCCTAAGTCAGGCAGGACAAACATGTCACGGTCCTGACCGGCAATGCGAGCAATTTCGTCGAGGCCTTTTTCGGTGAGTTCGATGGTATGGTTTTTTTCATCGAGGGCGAAGTAGAGCACTTCATCCACGAAAGGCATGTTTTTCGCGTTTTCCTGCAAATAAAAGGCTTCGGTACGTTGAAGCAACGTACCTACCCCAGGCTCGGCTTTGAGCTTCATGAAGCGCTTGTTGCGCGGAAAGCCGCGTGCAACCCGAAGCAACGCCAGTCCAGCCTCTTCCTCTAGCTCGTTAGCCCGCTTGCGATCGCCAGCCGCTTCGGCCTCCTCACGTTCTTTGAGCTTTTGCTCGGCCTCAGCCACAAGCTGGGCTACCAGTCGCTGTTGCAGATAGACGAGCTTTTCGATGACCGGCTTCAGTTCTGTAAAACGTTCATCGCCCGACTGCGGCACCGGACCCGAAATAATGAGCGGCGTGCGGGCTTCATCGATGAGCACCGAGTCGACTTCGTCGACAATGGCATAGTGATGCCCGCGTTGCACCAGCTGATCAGGATCGATCACAAACGAGTGATCCCGCAGGTAATCAAAGCCAAACTCGCTGTTGGTACCGTAGGTAATATCAGCCTGGTAAGCCCGGCGACGCCCTTCGGAATGGGGCTCATATTTATCGATCACGTCTACCGTAAGCCCCAAAAACTCATAAATCGGTCCCATCCATTCGGCATCACGCTGGGCCAGATAAGGGTTAACGGTTACGACGTGCACCCCGCGGCCGGCTAAAGCATTGAGATAAACGGGCATAACGGCCACGAGCGTCTTCCCTTCGCCCGTTTTCATCTCGGCAATCTTGCCTTGATGAAGCACAATACCGCCCAGGATTTGCACGTCGAAAGGCACCATATCCCAGACGATTTTCTGCCCGCCAGCCATCCATTCTTTGCCGAGCATGCGGCGGCAGGCTTCCTTAACAACGGCAAATGCTTCGGGCAACAGCTCATCAAGCTTGTGCTCGACACGCTTAAGCCATTCTTTTTCTAGTTCGTCCAGCTCTTCGTAAAGCTGCTCCCGTTCTTCAGGCGAAAGCTCTTCGACCACAGCATAGCCGTTGCCGCTATGATCAGGTACCTCTCCACGCAGATGAGCCTCAATTTCTGCCTTGCGTGCCTCAATGTCAGCAACAGCTTCTTTAATGCGCTGCTTAAACTCTTCAGTCTTGGCACGTAGGGCTTCATCACTCAGGGCCTTAAACTGCTCAGCGTAGGCATTGACCTGGCGAACAATCGGCCACAGTTTCCTCAGCTCACGCTCGTTGCGGTCTCCCAAAAACCGCTTTAGCAAATCAAACATGGTTAGCTCTGCTTCCTAAAACTATAAGACCAGGGGCAATTAGACGGGTTGGCGTCTTGCACCGTGTTGAAGTACTGCCACTCTCACGCCCTGCGGCACGGTCCGTTCCCTTGCCGCCCCTTAAGCATGCGGCTTAGGTGTACTTTTGCAAGCATGCCCGCCCCTGGCTCACCAGCGCGTGTGCTCCTCGATGGGGAGGGTGCTATACATTAGGTGCAGTAACAATCCAGACAAGTCCCATCGGCTTGCACGTTGCTCTTCGACTACCGAGCGAAAACGCCAGTCGTCAAACGTATCGTCGCATAAGTAGTCAGTAGCCCGTACAAAGGTCGGCCGTCCATCAACGTACAGCCCTACTTGCCGGTGCAAGGTTACTTCCCGAAACGTGCATAACCCTTGCACGCTGCGCACCTGACGCACAGTCACCTGACCCCATGGCGTATCGCTTTGCCAGACTTTCATACCGGCTTCTGGCTCCCGCAATGCGCCCATTCCTCGACACCCGCTTAGGAGCAGGAAAAGTACGCAACCCAGAATCCAGCGCATGGGAATCCCCAAAATGTGGGAAGCTAAAATCTTGTATGAAGTTACGCTGAAATAGGTCCCGATTCCAGGTCTCGAAATGCCTTATTCGTTCACTGTGAAAACGATAAGCCTTGTGATGCTTTGCCAAACAAAACGCCGTGAGCACATCAAAAATGGCCAACTATTCTACATAAGGCAGCATCGGCCGCGCGTAGCGAAAACTACCCCTTTATCAAAGACTTAAAAAAAGATGGTCAAGGTATCGTCGTTATAGTGCGGGGCAATACCAGGCCTGTTTCAGCATCAAACAGGTGTAGACGGGTCTCGTCCACGCCGAGGGGCACATTGCTTCCTAGCTCGAAGCGCTGATGGGCCTCAACCTGGGCTGTGATAGCGGTTTGGCCTACGCGTACGTACAGATGGGCCACCGCCCCCAACACTTCGAGCGCTTCTACGCGGCCGTACATCATGGCAGATTCCGACAAGGCAAGATGTACAGCTTCGGGTCGCACCCCCAACGTTACAGCTTGTCCAATGGGCAAAGCCGACCAAGCTGTCTGCGAGATTGGAATGCGTATTTGGCCATCTTCGGCAATAAACCAAAGGCCTTGGTGTTGCTCAAGGCGTCCCTCAATGAAGTTCATGGGTGGACTGCCAATAAAGCCTGCTACAAAACGATTAGCCGGGTGGTGGTAGACCTCCATCGGCGTACCTACTTGCTGTATGCGGCCTTGATGCAACACGACAATACGCTGGCCTAAGGTCATGGCCTCCACCTGGTCGTGCGTTACGTAGAGCATGGTGCGGCCCAGCTCCCGGTGCAATCGAGCCAGCTCGGCCCGCATTTCCACACGCAGGCGGGCATCCAGATTCGAAAGCGGCTCATCAAACAAAAATACTTGAGGCTCGCGCACAATAGCGCGTCCTACGGCTACGCGTTGCCGCTGCCCGCCCGAGAGCTGGTGTGGCCGCCGGTCTAGCAAGTGCTCCAGTTCCAGCACCCGGGCAGCTGCCCGAACCCGCCGATCGATTTCGGCCTTTGGCATCCGACGCAGCTTTAGCCCAAAGGCTATGTTTTCGTAAACGGTCATGTGTGGATAGAGTGCGTAGTTCTGAAAGACCATGGCAATGTCCCGATCCCGAGGGGGCACATCGTTAACCACCTGACCGCCGATGCAGATTGTGCCCCGTGAAGCAGTTTCTAATCCTGCCACCAACCGCAGCAACGTGGTTTTGCCGCAACCCGACGGTCCTAAAAGGACCAAAAATTCTCCATCATTTACCTCAAGGGTAACATCGGCTACCGCTACATGGCCATTTGGATAAATCTTCCAGAGATGCTCTAAAAGCACGCTCGCCATTGCTCGATGAAATTTTGTGTCAGGAATTTATGCTGCTAAACGTTATTTTCTGCAATGCTACTTTTGCGAAAAAAAAAGACTGAACTTTGTATGTTTCGGTTGGGATTGATTGGCTATGGCGGTTTTGGCCGCTTTCTTTATCATGCCTGGCAGCAGGTAACCGAGGTAAGCCTGGTAGCGATCGCCGATCCAGTCCTGCATGCGTTGCCACCAGGCGTACAGGGTTATCCAGATTGGCAGGACTTGCTGGCCCATGCAGACGTAGAAGGCGTTGCGATTGCCGTCCCCCCTTATCTGCATGCTACTATTGCCTGTGCAGCTATGGAGGCTGGCAAGCACGTGCTGATTGAAAAACCCCCGGCGCTTACCTTTGAGGAAGCCCGTAGGCTTCAAGAAATCCAAACCCGCACGGGTCGGGTGGCTATGGTGGATTTTGTGCTTCGCTACACACCGTTGGTGGCACTGGTATACAGATGGTGTCGCGAAGGCACGTTTGGGAAGTTGCGCCGCGTAGTAGTAGAAAACTACGCCCAGGATGCCACCTTGCCCCCAACACATTGGTTCTGGGACCCTAAACAATCGGGCGGCATCCTGATTGAGCACGGGATTCACTTTATTGACTTGGTACAGGGCTGCACAACGGCCCAACCGGTTAAGGTGCAGGGAGCCGGCATCTGGCGTACACCCGAGCAGATGGACCGTATGCTGGCTACTGTCGTCTATGCAGACGGACTGATGACCACGCATTACCATGCATTTGCTGGTCCCGGCTTTTTCGAGCATACGTCCCTTCGTTTTGTTTTCGACCTGGCGCGCCTGGAGCTGACGGGCTGGATCCCGAGTAAGGGGCATCTAACCGCCCTGCTTACCGAATCTGTTGCCCAGCAGCTCCAAATGCTGCCTTTCTTCCAGGCTATTCGCCAGGTCCCAATAGAAGCAGTGCCCGATGAGTCCCGCCCTGAGGGTTGGGGGCTAACCCACACCCCTACCGACCTCCATGTTTGCCGCTTTGGGGAGCACACCTATACGGTAGACGTACTCCTCGAAGGCACGTTTACCCTTCCTTCTTCCAAAGGAGAAATTTATCAAGAAGCCCTGCGGGCTGTTTTGCGTGACTTTGTCCAGGCTGCACGCCACCCGCATCACCGGCCGCAAGTCACGCTCCAGGAGGGACTTGCAAGCCTCCAAGTAGCGCTCGAGGCCTCAAGGGAGGCTGGACTGCCAGTAGGCTATAACGGCGCATAAAGCCGCCGCTTATCGACGATATCAAACCACTCCACAAACGGATAGACGGTCGGTACTGCCAGCAGCCGATAGCCAAAGCCCAACAGCCGCACCAGTACCATGTTGATCGGGGTAACGCGTGTTGCCTCCAGGGCTTCGAGGTCGATCGTCACCCCATAGGTTTCGGCAAGACGCGCAATGTGGGCATTTACAACTTCGCGTGCAGCCTCTTGAAAAGCGGTTTCTGGATCTTCGGGCTGTTTCCGATCAAGCAGTCGATAAAGACGCCAATGCGGCGTCTCGGCAAAGGGACCAAGTACGCTACCGGGAGCGGCAACCGCAGCCAACTCCCCAGCCAATCCCAGCATAGGCGCCAGCCGATAGCCCAGGGTATCAACCGGGATGCCGGAAGCTGCACAGCTTCCCGGCGTTTGTTCCCACTGCTGCCGCAGCTCCGTTGCTTCGGCTGCTGACGTCAACGTAGCACGACATAGCTTAACCAGCCACAAGCGATCTTGCCAGGCTTGGCGTAACGAGTCGGCCCATATGCGCTGCATGCCACGGGCCAGATAGGCTGTTCGCCAAAGCTGCAGATCCTGCTGAAGTTCAAAGCGGTGTTCAAGCCCTCGCACCCGTGCTTCTTCAAGCAAAAACTCCTCGGTGATCAGCTCCCAGAGTTTTTGGCGCAGGTAATAGGGTACTTCGGCTGGCGTCTGCACGGTAAAGCGTTGAAAGGCCAGGCGGTCGAGCATGTAGCCCAGCGAACGCTGAAACGTAGGCGCTTCGATCAAAGGCTGTTCAAGCACATCCAACATCATGAAGCGCACTCCCTCCCAATCCAGTCTTCCTTGTTGCAAGGCAAGCTGCGTCTGGATTGCTTCGGCCAGCCGGTAAAACAGCGTGTCGCGAACGCTTGCGCTCTTTCCCTGGCCAAAGTGCATCATAAACGCTTGGAAACGAGCCCGCTCACGCCGCTCCCGCAGCAGGCGTCCGGCCTCATGGCGAATTTGCACCCAGACGTCGGGCGAAACCAGTACGGGCTCGCTTCGATCGCGGAGCTGCACCAGGTAATAAAGGCTGTCGATCCGTACGGGAGGGCTGGTTTGCCCCCGCATTTTGAGCGCAACATAAAGCAGGGTTTCAAAAGCCTCTGCCAACTCGCCCCATCGGGCTGTTTTGTACGGTTCGGCTTGGCCTTGGGTTTGTGCCAACGAATCGAACGCAGCTACTGGATCATTAGCCTGCTGCACGATTTGATACAGGTGCGCTGCCTGTAGCGAGTCAGACAGCATCAAGTAGGCGAACGTTACTGGACTTAGGCGATAGCGCGCTACCGAGTCGATTTCAGCCTCTGTAAGCTGGATTGGTTCTTGTACTTCCTGGCGATACAGTGCATCGAGCATCAGCATGCGTTTGATTTCGTCCAGGATTGGGCGCCATGGCCGCTCTTGGTCAAGTCCGCGGCGTGCGCCTTCCTGTGCCAGGAGTTCCTCAGCAATCAGGGCAAGCAAAAAGGCATGCTTGGGCACAATGCTCGTACCGCTACGCTCTTTCCCAATCCATACGCCATGCTCGTAGCGCTCCAAAAAGCGCGCTCGATCGATGATGGCGGTACCTACACGGGCTAACGGTGCACGCAGGTCCTGTCGTGGCTGTGCCTGAGCAAATCCGGCAAACAAGCCTACGGCCAATATGCACAGCAGCATGTTCATGGGGCTGTCTGCTCCAGTACACCTATTAAAGACTTGAGCGGTACTGAGGCTCCAAAGATTCGGCTATCGGCACCGGCATATGGGATAATGACCTGCTCATCCCATACGTAGGCAGCACAGGTAAAGAGCACGTTGTCTACCCCCAGTTCTGGGTCGCCTTGGAGCTCGCCTTCAGCAGCTGGGCGCATGAGCGGCTCGATACGCCCAACCACCGGAGAACCTTGCTGTGCGAAGTCGAGCAGCGCAGCAGCCAAATCATACTCTCGGATGCCTTCCTGGGTGTAGTGGCCTTGATGGTAAATCATCAAGAACCGTTGATCCCCCAGCGCAATGGGAGGCCCTCCTGCACCGATCCAAGAGCGGGCAAACTCTCGGTAGGTATAGGCAGGCATCAGCATGCCACGGCTTTTCCAGGGTCCGGTAATTTGCTCAGCCTCTGCCAGATGGATAGTCATAGCATCTGGTCCAGCCATAGGCCGGTGCAGGAGTAGCCAACGGCCATCAACCGGCTCTGGGAAAAGGGCTGCATTTTTGTTATCTACCTGATTTAAGTCACCCGGAACCGGACCGTGCAGCTTCCAATCCAGAAAATCTTGCGTCGAGGCCAGACAGATCTGAATTCGACGTGGGGCTTGGGGGTCTCCGGGCGTTTCTGTAGCATAGCCGACATAGAATACGTAATAGGTATCCCCTATGCGGGTGCAGCGAGGATCTTCAACACCCAGGTTATGGAAATCAGCCGTTGCATCAATTACCGGGAAGGGGAAGCGATAGATGAGCTCCAGCGTTGGCGTAAGCAGGGCAAGTCCTAAGCGGGATGGAGCGTGCTGGCGATCGGGATCGTAAGCGCCCTGGGCCCGGTACACCAAAGCCACAACACCGCCAGCCTGGGCGATCTGCCGGCGTACTGCTTCTGGAAGCTTCCAGCGCTTTGCGAGCCGATGCCACTCGTCGGCCTCCGTGATCAAAGCAGCAGCTGGATTGAACACAACGCGCGACTCCCAGGGATGCTGGGCGATCGGCTCAAGCACCGGTTGGCCCCCGTGTAACCGCACAGGCAGTACGGGAGGAGGTGTCGTAATCGTACGCATAGCGCCTACTAAAGCTTAGCTCACGAAGAAACCTCTGCCGGACAGGTGCGCAGGTAAGCAAGCACGTCTGCCAGCGGTGCCCGTGCCAGGCCGACTGCCCGGTCCGCTGCCCCGTAGTACACATATAGCATGCCGTCAATCACGACGGCACCTTCTGGGAACACCACATTGGGCACATCCCCCTCCCGTTCAAAAGGCAGCTCTGGAGCCAACACAGGTTCGGGTGTACGGGCAATAACCCGCCGAGGATCATCTAAGTCCAGAAGCGCCATGCCCATACGATATACGTAGTGGCTATCGACACCATGATAGAGCAGCAGCCAGCCCTCCGGGGTCTCAATCGGCGTTGGGCCAGCACCGATTTTTTTAGCTTCCCAAGGGAATTCAGGCCGAAGGATTACATGGTCTTCTAACGTGCGCAGGTGCTGTTCCCAAAGCGCAGCAGGTGGTCGGCAGAGTTGGTCTATATCATCGAAGTAGATGAGCTGAATGGAAGGCACAATGCGATGCAACATAGCAATCCGCCCACGAATGCGCTTGGGAAAGATCACCGCATCTTTGTCGGTCATTTCTGGACCGACAACGCCATGCTTGGTTACGGAGCGGAAATCCCGCGTCGAAGCCAGTCCAATGCGTACGCACCCCGGCGTAGCAAAAGCCGGAGCGCCCAGAGCGGTATAGGTGATTAGGTAAAGATCGTCGATGCGGCTGATGCGCGGGTCTTCGACGCCAAAACGGTCGTAGGGAGCATCCGGCTGAATAAACGGCTCTGGTCGCACCGTAAAGTGTATGCCATCGCGGCTGTGGGCATAGCCGATGTAAGACACGTAGGGCTCAAATCCCCATGCAGGCTCGCCAGGCCGGCTTTGCGGTAAGGGGATACGTCGGTAGCCGGCCGGAACGCTCCGAAACAGCAAGTGCACGGTATTGCCATCGTACCAAGCACCTGGATTAAAGACCGCTCCCGAGGCCCAGGACAAATCCGGCATCGGGGCCAGCACAGGCTCCGGATGGCGTTGAAATAGAGATACTGCAGCACTCATGTGCGACATAAGGCTTTGGAATCTTTTATTGTTTCGGGCTAACGACTTGCAGGAAGCGTTTCAGCTCCTGGCCTTCCAGAAGCTGGAGACGCTCTTCGGTAAGGTTCAGCACCACGGCCACCGAGCGGGCCGAGTCGGCAGTAAAAACGCGATAGGCGTAGCGGATCCCATCGTGCAGGATTTCAACCGGAGGCTCAGCACGAGCCTCAAGCCAGCGCCGTGCGGCTTCATGCTGTGTGACTTCGAGTAGCGTATAGAGGGCTTCAATGGTTGATTCAGCGCCGGCATTGTAGTTGACGGTTTGGGGGCCTTGAATGCCATCGTAGCCGCGGCCTGTTGCGGAATCATACATGGGGATGCCAGCGTCGTTGTTGCCTGTGAGCCAGCTTGCAGCCAGTCCAGCCATTGTGGCATAGCGCGTGTCGCCTGTTCGCTCATAGAGCCGAATGAGGCCGACGCTGACCGTGCGTATGGCATAAGCGATTTGCTCGTAGCGGGCAACGCGGGTTGAATCGTCCAAGGACATCTCTTTTATCCAGCCGTAGACGAGCAGCCGCGGATAAAAGTGTTCGGCTTCGCGAATGGCCGAATCCAGGTAGCCGGCCTCGGCCAGGGCTTGCGTCTGCGCATTACCCCAACCGTGCCAGGTGTCAATCCAAGAAGCATGCGCTGCATAAGGATGACGTCGCATAGAGCCATACTGCATCTGGGCTATGCCTTCGGCGAGCTGACGGATCATGCTTCCTAGGGTTGTATCGGGGTCGACTTTCTGGAGCCGCACCAATCCGAGCAGAAGTTCGCTGGAAGCATCAGCGCCGTAGTGATAGATCAGCCATTCGGGCACCGTGCGGCCGCCAACGCGTCGCGTGCGTGGATAGTGAACCAGCCAGGTGCGCTCCAGCGGCACAAGCGCTCGGCGTGCTGCGCGTGCGGCCTGAGCGGCCAGCTTTGGACTGGCGCGCTGCAGCACGTCGGCCGCCATACCCAGCGCCCATACGGCCCTTGCAGCCCACCAGCCGAAAGGCTCAGCCCGACTGTTTGGGTGCGTGGCGTTGATATCGAGCCGGTTGGAGTAGACAAAGTTGTAAAACAAGCCATCCGTACGTTGCATGTAGAGCACGAAACGCAGGAGCTTTTCGGCCGTGCGCCGCGCAGCCTCGTCCCCTTTTAGTTCATACAAGCGCAGGTAGAGTACGGCTGCACGCGCGGCATCATCCACGCAGGCCGTTCCTTCATCAGGATCATCCACCCAGTGGTAGTCCGGCGCTTCGGCGTAGATGTGCACAATGCGCAGCACCGAGTCGCCTCGCGTTACATCCTCACTCAGATGTTCCAGATGCGCCAAGTTAATCGGAAAAGTTTTTGGCTCCGACCGGCTGCGCGGATCAACTAAACAGCCCGTCAGGAGCAGAAGCGCTAAAATGCCCTGTGCGTTGCGGTACATTAGCCTTTGAGTCCTCCGGTAGCAAAACTCTGGATGAAGTAGCGCTGGAAGAACAAGTAGGCCACCACGATTGGCAGAGCTAAGAGAAACGCTGCTGCCAGCTGAGGCCCCAGTTGCCCTTCGGCTCCACCGCCTACGGCAAACAGGGCCACCATTTGGGGCATTGTCATCCACTTGAGCTCGCGCACAACCAGAATCGGCCAGAGCACCTCGTTCCAGCTGCCCATAAACGTCAGTAATCCTACTGTAACCAAAGCAGGCACCGATAGCGGCCAAACAATCGTAAACAAAATGCGCAGCTCTCCACAGCCATCAATTCGAGCCGCGTCAAGCAGGTCTTGTGGAATGGTCAAAAAGCTTTGACGCAGGATTAAAACTCCCGTTGCATTCGCCATAAACGGCACAATCAACCCAAGTAAAGAGTCGGTCCATCCCAAACGTACCACAAGCGTGTAGAGCGGGATTAAAAGCAGCAGAAACGGCACCATCAGGGTAAAGAGAATGAGGGTAAAGACCGTTTCGCGCCCGCGCCAGTGCAGTTTGGCCAGTGCATAGGCCGCCATTGAGTTGAGCACCAAGGCCGACGTTGTTACGGCTACGGCTACCATTATGCTATTGAGCAAGGCTCTGTCAATTGGGATGCGGTCAAAAACCAGGCGATAGTGCGCCAGCGTCCACCGTGAAGGCCACAGCGTCAGCTCGGGAATCTCGGCTTCTGGCGTAAAGGTGGCAATGGCCATCCAAACGAAGGGATAGGCAAATACGACCAGACCCGCAAATAGCAGTACATAGAGGCCAAGTTGACGCATGGCTCAGCTCCACGTGTCGGTTTCTACAAAACGTCGCTGCAGCAGCACAACAACCAGAATGATTAGTGCAAAACAAAAACCTAATGCGGCTGCATAACCCATATGGTTGAAATAGAAGGCTTGGTTGTAGATATAAAGCACCGCCGACAATGTGGCATTAAGCGGTCCGCCTCCGGTCAAAATGTAGGGTTCGATAAAGAGTGAAAATCCGCCGATCGTCGAAAGCACGACCACCGTCACCATGGCTGGATTGAGCATCGGTAGCGTGATATGCCACCATCGTTGCCAGGCGTTGGCCCCATCGAGTTCAGCCGCTTCGTAGAGGTGCTTGGGAATATGTTGCAATCCTACTAAAAACAGCACGATGTAAAGTCCCACGTTCTTCCAAGTAGCCATCAAGGCAATCGAGGGCATGGCCAAGGCCGGTGACACCAGCCAAGGTACAGGCTCACCGCCCAAAGCCCGCAGCATGCGGTTGATCAATCCAGTATCAAAAGCAAACCATTGCTGAAACAAAATGGTGATCACTACGCCCGAGACCACTACCGGCATAAAATAGGCAGCACGAAAAAAACTCCGGCCTTTAATCGGGCGGTTGAGGAGCTCAGCAAAAAACAGCGCCACGATGATTTGTAGGGGAATGTGGAGGGTCAAAAACAGTCCTGTGTTCAGTAGCGCTCGGAAAAACAGATCGTCTCGCAGCAGCCGCACAAAGTTCTTCAGCCCTACAAATTCCATTGGCGTGATGATATCCCAGCGATAAAAGATGAGCACCAATGAAAACAAGAGCGGATATCCAAAAAACACAGTCAAGTGCAGCAAGTAAGGCGCCACAAGCAGATAGCCACCTAGGCCACCGCTTTGGCGTAGGCGCAAGCGCCCGAATAAAGAAACAGCTATGGATTTGGGGTTAGGCATTCCAGTCCAGAATCATTTGCATGCGGCGTAGGGCGCGGCGCGTTGCTTGGCTAGGGGTACGCACTTGATAGACGGCAGCAGCCTCAAACTCCTGCGCAATAGCGTCCAGAAGTTCCTTTAGGTCCGGCACGCTATCGACGCTACGGGTGTAGGCAGCCTGTTCGGCGAAACGGGCCAGTAGCGGATACTTTGCAAATACGGAGGCAAAGTAGGGGTCTTCCAGCAGTCCCTGACGTACGGGAATCTGGCGGGTCTGTTCGAGTAGGCGGCGATCGGCTTGCCGGGAAACCAGGAAGCGCACAAAACGCCAGGCAGCTTCGGGATGCCGTGTGGTCGAAAAGATCACAATGTTTTTGTAGTCACCATAGGTGTAAACGGGTCCATCGTGATCATCAGGCACCGGAAGGGGAGCCACCTCGTAGCGTAAGGTCGAAGGAGCATTTTTTTCCAGCCAAATAAGGTGCCAAGGCCCTGTAAAGTCCGTGGCCAGCTGCCCACGGATGAACGGCCCACCTCCGCCCTGAAGCGAGGTTTTCGGGAAAGCGCCCATGGCATAAAGCCGAGCAAAAAATTCAAATACGCGATTTGAAGCCACCGTATCTAAGGCTAAATGACCGCGGGCGTCAAAGAGCGTGCGCCCCCCAGAAGCTGCGATGTAAAAGGCGTAAAAATCGAAATAGCGCTGCCACCAGATAGGGCGAATATCCCGATACCCCATCCAGCGGTCTATGAGGCCGTCGCCATTTGTGTCGGCGGTGATCCGACGCGCCGCTTCAAGATATTCGCTATACGTACGCGGCGGTTGCTCCAATCCAGCTTCCTTAAAAAGGGTTACGTTGTAAAGCATCATGATGGGATTCGTTTTCCAAGGAAGCTGATAGACGTGACCGTCGGGCGCGCGAAATACTTCATGGAGCGTAGGCGGAATACGGCTGTTCCAGAGCGAGTCGAACCCCGCAAAGCGATCCAGTGCCAATAAAGCTCCGGCTTTTACAAAATCATGTACGATACCAGGCCAGATGTTTGAACACACATCAGGCGTTGTCCCGGCCGCTACAGCAGCCAACAGCACCTCTTCGCTTGACTGTCCGGCTGGGATGGGCTGCACAACCACCTGCACGTCGGCGTGTAGCGCATTCCACTCTGCCACCAGTGCCCGCGCCAGCGCTACTTCGTCGGGATTCGGTGCAGTCCAGTAAACCAGCCGGACGTTTGCTTCCGCTGGGGCTGGCATAGAAACTGGACGATGACAACCGCAAAGCAGCAACCCACTCAACAGGAGCACAAGTCCTAGATATTCCCTGAGCTGGCGCATGGTGTTTAGAACGTAATGCCCAGACCTACAATGTGGATGCTGCCTAGTCGACCGCCATCCCGATACGCGTATTCAAGCTTTGCCAAACCGCCCGCATATGGCAGCACTTGGTGCACGGCCAGACCGGCCGACAGCCCGCCTTCGGCATCGGGGAGAAACAAGGCATGGTAGCCTCCACGCAGGAAAACGCGCCGCTGAAAGCCATATTCAATGCCCAGGTTTACGCTTTCGTAATTGGCCGCAGGATGCAAAGCATCGACGGTAAAGAGCACCTGGTGCATACGCGTCTCCAGTGGCCGCAGCGCTATGCCAAACTGAAAGTTTAGCGGCAGGCTCCAGCTATCCGTTTCGTAATTGGCCGGAATGCGATTGTTGTTGCCCTCTCGGGTCGGATCGGGATCAACGAATGTGCGCAGATTTCGACCACTGAGACGCATGTCGGTACCAAAGTTGTAAATAGCCGCACCAAACGTGAGCCCACCAAAAAAGTCGGTTCGAAACTGCACGCCCAGGTCTACAGCAAAGCCAACGGCCGAGCTGTGCCAGATGCGCTGCTGGATGAACTTCCCTGTGGCGCCAATTGCAAAACGATCGGTAATGGCACGACCGTAAGAAAGCCCTACAGCCAAGTCAGCAGCATCAAAGCGCTCTCCCGTTCCTTCGGGCCGGTCTTCCGTACGTACAAGCATCTCGGGAACGGAAAGCATGGTGACCGAGACGCCTAGCGTACCTAATGATCCCACCCGTAGGGCAGCCCCCAAGTAGTCGAAACTGACGTCAGCCAGCCAGCGGCTGTGCACGGCCAGTGCCTCACCACCTTCCAGGTGGGCCAGACCAGCCGGATTCCAGTAAAGCGCCGAGGCATCATCCGCAGCAGCCACAAACGATCCACCTAACGCCATAGCCCGAGCACCTACTCCAATTTGTAAAAAGTCGGCGGCTACGGTACCGGCTTTCGAAACCGTCTGCGCCCTGGCGGGCAACCCCAGGCAGAGGGCTGCACCGGCCAGTGCTATCCATCGCATCAGCAGTCCACGTCGCATAGCTTTAGCTACTTAATGACGGCGAAGCGTCCAACGTACTCGCCTACGCCTGGAGCCTCAACATGGAAAATGTAGACGCCGTAGGCGAGCTGCATGCCGTCTTTAGTGATCAAATCCCAGGCAAGCTGACCGTTTTCGATACCGCCCCGGTGCTCCAGCGTCTGCACGTGCTGTCCGGAAAGCGTATAGATGCGGATAGTGCACTCCGGCGGCAAGTTCATGAAGTAAATCCGTCGCTCGCCACGCCCTATGCGGTAAACACTGGCAGGTTCAAACGCGCTGGTAGCCACATAGGGATTGGGCACCACATAAATGTCGTCCAGCGCCTTGCGGGCCTTAGCAGCATCAAAAGCTGGAGGTTGAAGGGTAAACCGAATGCGGTCGCCTGTCTGGAACGGCTTGTGCGTGCGGAAACGAAAGCTGGTCCCTGGTCGTGGCGGACGATCGGGTTTATCGGGATCGGCTACGGGATCTGGCGGCACAAACCGGATCGCCCAAGAAGCCCGCCAGCGACTCCCCTGCAGTTGCGGCTCGCTGTCGGGAGTTTCGCCCATGACTAAAATGATCAGGTCGCCATGATCATAGCGTCCGTTTTGCAACTCTCGACGGTCTTCGACAATAATGAACGGTTGCCGCTTGCCGGTCGTCAAATTTTGGATGTAGAAAGGCGTAGGAATTTGACGCATGCCCAGCGCAAGCCGTAACGATGTGTCTGCAAACGTGTCGGTAAAGTGCACTTCAAAGTCGGCTGGAAGTGGCACATACCGTGCGGCTCCTACGACAGAGCTAACGGAAGCTGGCTGGACAATCCCCGCATAGGTTGTTTGTTCATCCGTAAAAGCGATCGAACTGCCATCGATGCTCACCCCGTCGGGAACGGTAAGCGTTAGCACCCAGCCACCCTCAAGCACGGCCAGCTCGTTCAAGCCCGCCTGCAGCATCCCTTCCTGCAACACGGCGCCATCCTCAAGGCGTTTTACCCGATAGGCTGCCTCCGGTTGGTTCTGCCATAGCGCAGGGTTTTCAAAGGTGATTTCATAGGTAGCCAGGTTTTGAATGGCTTCCGGAGCTGCTAATTGCAGCTCGGCCAGTGCGGTACCCACCGTCTGACGTTCAAATGCGGTGACTTCAGGGGGCACGTAGCCGGCCGCAGGCGCACGCGGTGTGACAACAGCCGTGTTGAGGTCTAAGGCAACGACTTTCCCAGCCAGGTCAGTTTTGATAGTAGCGGTAGTTAGACTGGGAGCAATCCCCCGTACAAAACCTTCGGGGTCGAGTACCACGTTACCGTTTTCATCGCGGGCTACGTAACCCCGGTCGTAAGCGACAACAGCATAGTAGTAGGTTTGTCCGTTTTGCACGTCACGATCAACGTACACGTGTCGTAGGCCTGTATCGTTGCCCAAGTCAAAGTGCACCCCGTTGACAGCTACCGGGTGTAGGCCACGAATGCCGTTTTTTAAGTCAAATTGCGCAATCGGCTTGCGGAAAGTCGGCGTGCCATAGGCATCGGTGATCAGGAAGTTTTCGTTGAAGTTAGGCTCACTGGAGCGATAGATCAGGTACCCTTCAAAGTCGTTTTCGCGCAGGAATGGATCAAATGACCGTTCGGCTACATCGTCCCAAATGAGCGTCACCTGACGATCGCCGGGAATGGCGACTAGGCGCGGCTTGTCGGGCGGGCGGGCAAACTGATAGTTGGCGTTATAGATTTGCTGGACAGTCTCTTTTTTTCGCGCCAGCGAAGCGTTATCAATATTGCGCGGGCTTGCAAAATCCCGAGCAGCAAATAGCAAGGCCATAGAAAAGCGTTCGGTCTGCCCTGGCCGTAGCGGGAAGGGGCCAGAAGAGAAAAACATTCCCAGGTTACGCCCACCTTCGAGCAGGATATCCTCCAAGGGGGGCAAGGCCTGCGAAAAAACGCGGTAGTTTTCCTCATCGTCGATCAGTTCGTAGCGGTGCACGTCGAAGATAGCAAAGCCAGTCAGACCGATCTGATCAGATTCATCTTTATCGGTAGCGTCAAAGTTGCGTTCGCCCGGTGTAGGACGTCCATCTGTTTCTCCGCGATCAGCACCCGTATAGCCTGGATCGCTCGGGCAAACACCGTCTTCGCCGCAATCGTCGTTAACCGGTTCCCCAGGATCCCAAACGCCATTGCCATTGAGATCGGTAAAGCCCACCCAGTTGAGGTTTTCATCACCAGTCCACCAACGGCCAGCGCGGTAGGCAGGACGCAGCTCCAGGGGGCCGTAGAAGCGCTCAAAGCGTTGCAGGTCGTAGTGCTGCTCAAGATAAGCCCGAATGTTTTCCTGCCCTTCAATGAGCTGGCCTGGGCCGCTGTCGCGACGCTCGTCGGTAATGCCATCTTCGTCGTTGTCGATGCCATCGGTATGGTTGCCAGGCGATTCCAAGAAGGCATAGCCAGCTACACCTACAGGTCCCCAGCGCCCCGGTGTACCGATGCCATCATAGTCCCAAGCATACGCCAAGTCCAATCGCGTGTTATAGGCACCTTCGTCGTCGCCCGAATCGTCAGTCCCTCCTATGCCCCAGTCGATATACTGGGCATAAAAAATGTCTGGATAAAAAACGTCACATTCGTTGGTGATTTCATAGTGCCAGAAGATCACGTCCTGGGCAAGCACATGCGTCCACTGGAAACCACGGGTGGCCACCTCCATACCGAGTCCTCCACGAGTGGTATCGCCCCGGCAGGGAAAAAAGCGATGGGGCGGTTGGGTCCATTCAAAGTCGTAGGCGTCGTCGAAGACGAAATACGTTTCGACGTCAGCGTTTTGGATACCACGACCGAAATAGCCGTTCCAGTAGCCGGCCCATTCAATGGGGCGATCAGGCCAGGAGGCCGGCCAGGTGCTGGGATCATCGCTACGGGCTGGTGAAGCTTGACGCGGGTTTGAATAGCCAGGTAGCGGTGCCCAACCCCAAGGGACTTTTGTTACAGGATCGCGGTCAATGAACTCCCGGTAGTTGGTGCTCATGGGATAGATCGTCCGCCCTTGGCTATCTTGGGTACGGGCGGAAACGATCAAGGCTACCCCGTCGACATAGGAACGGCCTGTGCCTTTAGGCCATTCGCCAGAGGGCTGGTCGGGCCAGCGGGCTACTTCACCATGGTTAGCATAGAGCGTGCGCACCCGGTTACCATCCATGATGCCCCACTGGGTCAGTCGCGGATCGCCTTTGTTCGGGTCAGGCGTGCGCTGTCCCTGAGCGGGCAGGGAAAGCCAAACGGCTGTAAATACGCCAATCCACCAACGTGCCTGCATCGCCCTAAAACGTTATGTTCATGCCCAGGTTGACCAACCGCGGCGCCGAGTAGAAATCGGGCCGGCGTAAAAATTCTTCCTTCGTGTTTAATCCCTGTGGCTCACCCGAATAGTAGCGCAGATTAGGAAAAGCGCGTCCGGTGTCTGTGTATACTTGAATTTCGTTGCGGTTATCGAACACGTTGTATACGCGGGCAAAGAGCTGCAACCCAACAGGCCCAAGCCGCCAGATCCGGCTGGCATAGAGGTCAAACTGCACAAAACCAGGCCTGCGAGCAGAGTTTTCTACCCCGATGCGCTCATCGGCAATCGACGGCGTGTAGGGCAAGCCTGAGCCCAAACGACCGACAAGGGTCACCGTCCAGCGCCGCATGTCCCCTACGCTCAAGCTGGTATTCAACTGGTGGCGCCGGTCCCAGTCCAGCGGGACCAATTGTTTTTCGGGCTCAATTCCGGCCTGTTCGTCAATTAGCACGGCACGCGGATCGCTCGCATTACCGCGTGCGATCTGGAACGTATAGTCCACCGACAGGCCAAAGCCCCCGGCCATGCGCCGCTCTAAAGAGACCAAAAAACCTTTGACCTGTCCATAGTCGCGGTTTACGTAGCGACCATATTTTTCAAGTTGAAAGGGTTCATCAAAGCCCGGTGCAATGACTTCGATACGGGTGCCCAACAGGTTACGAATGTCTTTATAGTAGAGAACCAGATTCAGGCCGAGTACATCCGAAAAGGCCTGTTGAAGACCAATTTCGTATGCTGTGGTTTGCTCAGGCTCCAGTCCGGCATATCCAAAGGCACGGCTGAGTCCACGCTCAGGATCATAGATGTAGTCGGCGTTGGTGTAGAGGTAATCGAAAGCAGGCATCTGAAAGAAATGACCGTAAGCCAAACGCACAGCACCGTTTTCGCTCAGGGGGAACGACAGGCCTAAACGCGGCGAAAGTTGCCAACGTGCCGGCGCTGGCCGACGCGGCGAGGTGCGCGGCCGACCAAAATCTTCGAGCACTTCGCTCTTGGGATTAAAATAATCAAAGCGCAACCCCACATTGACGATCAGATAGTCGAATTCCATTTTGTCCTGTACATAGGCACTCCATTCGATCGGCCGCTTATGATAGTAGACGTGGTCGGGCGTATGTACCGGAGGAATCGCCGGCTGGAAGCCCGTCGAAGGATTTCGCTTTACGGCAAAATCCCGTACGGTCAGCGTATGCTGTTTGAACTCAAGTCCGGTTTTTACCTGATGCCGTCGCGTTAGCTGGCTGGTCAGGTCAAGCCTTGCCGTAAAGGTTTCGGTCGTGCGCCGGAAATGCTGCATGATGGCGCCCCCGCGGTAAAAGGCAAAATTACCTCCCAACAGGCGTAAGGCATCATCGCGGGGATAGCGGGGATCTAAAGGATCTTCGTACACATAACTGCGCACCTCGTTGGTAAAGTAAGCGCCTTTGAATTCGGCAAACGTGCTGGAGGTAAACACATGGGTGTAGGTAGCCAAAAGCGAACGGGAATTACCGTAAACGGTCGGAATGCCGTCCGGATTGTAGCGGAACAGGTGGTTGTAGTTCTGCCCTTGATCCTGCTGCCAAAGTCCACTAAACGTTAGCTTTTGCTGTCCGAAAAGGCGTGCGGTCAGCTTAGCTTGAAGCGTACGCTGCTCGCTCCAGTTCATCGGGACAAGCGCTGAATCCCCCAGCGCAGGAACAAAAACTTGGCGACCGTTAACGCTGATATACCGGGCTCGCGGATCGCTCTGGTCGACTGGCAAGACAATACGGCGGCCGTAGAGGTGGCCGTGGTTTCGTACATAACGACCAGAAGCGAAGAACGTTAGTCCAGAAAAACCGGGAAACAACGGCCCACTTAGATCGCCTTGCACCGACTGCGCATGCATTGGGGAAAACCTACCTAATCCCATAAAAAGGCTCGTACCGGTAGTCAGGTAATCTCCTAGGTAGGCCCCGAAGGAACCCTGATAACGCGCACCACCCTCTCGCGTAACGATGTTAACCACACCGGACTGGGCACTGCCATATTCGGCATTAAAGGTGCCCGTAATGACCTCGATTTCTTGGATGGCGTTGTTTTCTACCTGAAAGGCAAACGAGCGATCGTAGACATCGTTGATCTGGATGCCATCAACCAGGTAAGCTACTTCCCCAATACGTCCCCCGCGAAAGTGCCCTTCAACAACCCCGGCCTGCAGATTAACCACGTCGGTAAAGGTTTCAACGGGCAGAACAGCCAGTTCTTCACGTGAGACGGCAGCAGCCGTGGCTGTCAGGTCGCGCTGCACCAAGGGACGCGTAGCGGTAATGACCACTTCCTGTCCTACTAGGGCTTCTTCTTGAAGCGTAAAATTAACTTCGGTAGTTAGGTTGATTTGCACCCGCACGTCTTGCACTACTTGAGTAGCAAAGCCGACCATCGAAGCGCGTAACGTGTAGGTGCCAGGGCGCACATTCAGGATCACATAGTAGCCGTCTACGTCGGTTGAAGCGCCTTGCTGCGTTTCGACCACCAAGACGTTCACGCCGGGCAGCCCCTCGCCCGTTTGGGCATCGATCACGCGCCCTGTGATTTTACCAGTTGTCTGCGCTCTAAGCGACAGCACGCCTACTAGGGCCCAAAGTCCGATCCACGCAGCGCAACGCCTCATCATAGCACACCCGTTCGTCATAGCCTAACAACCACTAAAGGGGCTGGGAGCTGCGAGCAGCTCCCAGCCCTGGCGCTTCACTTCATCAGCAACATTGTGCGGGTTTCCGTGTAGCTTCCTGCCCGAAGCTGATAGAGGTAGAGGCCTGCCGGTAGGTCACGGGCATCGAAGCGTACGTGGTGCGTTCCCGCTTCGAGCAGGGCGTCTTGAACCAGCGTAGCGACCACCTGGCCCAAGAGGTTGTAGACAGTCAGCGTGACCCGAGCAGGCTCCGGTAACGAGAAGGCCAGCGTTGTGCTATTCCGGAATGGGTTAGGATAATTTGCATAGAGCAGGAAGCGCTCGGGCCGGCTACCCTGTCCGACCTGTCCGATGCCCGTTGGCGTTAGCACATTGCCGCCAATACGCACGATGCTAACGTCGTCCCAGTAGGTGGTGCCGGTGAAGTCATGCCAGTAGCGCAAACGCAACTCCATCGCCACCGCCCCAGCCTTCGGATACACCACAAACGCATACTGCCGCCAACCCGACGACTCCACCCGCTCCGCCAACGGAATCACCTGCTCGTTGTAGTCCCCATTGAGCCGAATATCCACACCCCCAATCTCCCCATAACCCGCAGCCCCACTCTCCATCTGATTGTACCAAAGCGCCGTCAACCCAATGTTGTTGTTGCCCAAACCAATCGAATCCGGCTTACCTACCCCCTCATACCGCACCCAAAAACTCACCAACACCGGCTCTCCTGCCACCACCGGCACCCGCTCACTGATCGCTACCGCCTCAAACTGCGGCGTACGCTGCAAATCCTCTATCCGCATCGAACGACGCCCACTGCGCGCCTGCGCCTCCGTCACCGTCACCGCAAACTCCTGACGCTGAGGCCAATCCTCCAAACCCCGCGGAAAATCCGGCCACCAGTAATACCATCCCCCACCCACATCTACGTTCGCATTGAAAAAGTCCCCCTCCCAACCCGGCGCATTCGGATCCACCTTCCGTACAAACACATCGTCCAAATACACCACCCCCGTCGCCTGCGAACCCTTCCGAAATGCTATCCGCACACTAACCGCATCTTCCGGCAACACCAACGAACCCAACGACGTGTTGTCGATCTGCACCCAACCGTTCGTCGAAGCCTGATCCTGCGGCACATCAATCACCAGCGGCCCCCCAAGCAAATCCTCCCCCCGACTGTCGCGAAACTCAAAAACCAATTGAAACTTCTCCGCATCCGTCTGCGGATTCGTGTTCACCCCCTCGGTCCACACCCAACCCCCTACCACCAACTCCAAATTCCCAGGTATCCGCGGCGTCCAGTTCCGAATCGCCTCATCCTGAACCCACGCCGAAGCCCCAGAACCCCCAAGCTTCAAACTCCACTCCGGCGAACGCGAACGCTCCCGCGTCCACTCCGCCCCATCCCCCTCCGCACGCCAATAACTCGGAACCCCACCCTCAAATCCCCCATCCGAAAGCAGATTGGGTAATACGCTCAGAACCTGAGAGACAGGCGCAATGAAAACGTCGTCCCAGTAGGTGGTGCCGGTGAAGTCATGCCAGTAGCGCAAACGCAACTCCATCGCCACCGCCCCAGCCTTCGGATACACCACAAACGCATACTGCCGCCAACCCGACGACTCCACCCGC